>Ga0070688_100000004_pt1 | contig 94872 bp, 85 predicted proteins | sample KBSS13HmetaG_FD_64679 | JGI IMG/M metagenome (GOLD analysis project Ga0070688, IMG submission 64679) | Switchgrass rhizosphere microbial communities from Kellogg Biological Station, Michigan, USA - KBS S1-3H metaG | ecosystem: Host-associated > Plants > Roots > Rhizosphere ...
GCCGTCCGCGCCCTGCTCGCCGAGGAGGCGAGGATGGGGATGATGGTTGGGGTCGCGGTCGGCTGGGCACTGAAGGAAGAGCTAGACACGACCAGATCCGGCGAGCCGGGAGGAGAGAGCTGATGGAGATCAAGTACCACGGGCATTCCTGCTTCGAGCTGAGCGAGGGCGAGACGACGGTCCTCGTCGACCCGTTCCTGAAGCCGAACAACCCGGCGGCCGTCCACACCGCCGAGGAAGTCGAGCCGACCCACATCGCGATCACCCACGGCCACGCCGACCACATGGCCGACGCGGTCCCGGTTGCGACCCGCACGGGCGCCCACTGCGTCGCCATCGTCGAGCTTGCCGAATGGCTCAAAGCCAGGGGCATCGAGGCCCTCAGCGACCCCAACCTCGGCGGCACCGTTCCCTTCGACTGGGGCTGGATCAAGCTCGTCCCCGCCTGGCACACCAGCACCCTGCCGGGCCACGAAGAGGCCCTCTTCAGCGCCGAGCACGGAACCGCGATCGGGACCGCGGCGGGCCTGCTGATCAACATCGGGGGCAAGACCGTCTACCACGCCGGCGACACCTGCCTGTTCAGCGACATGAAGTTGATCGCCGAACGCAACCCGGTCGACATCGCCCTGCTGCCGATCGGCGGCCACTACACGATGGACCGCCACGACGGCGTCGTCGCCTGCGAGTTCATCGGCGCCGGAACGGTGATCCCGATCCACTTCAACACCTTCCCGGCGATCGAGACCGACACCGGCGCCTTCAAGTCCGAGGTCGAGTCGAAGACCTCCTCCCAGGTCGTCGTCCTCGAGCCGGGGCAGACGCACAGCGCCTGAACGAACTCAGCGCTCGCTGAATTGGAGCCCCCGCAAAGGCACTTTTTCAGCGCGCGCTGACTTCGGCGCTATTCAGCTTCGCTCGGGGGAGGTGCCGGCGCCGGGATGATGACCGGGGGGACGACGACTTCCAACGGCGGGCTCGGTTCGCTCGCGGGCGGCGTGGATTCGCTCGGCGGCGGGCTCGATTCGGCCGGCGGGGGTGGGGTGGTGGTGACGACGACGGTCCCGGTGCCGCCGTGGGCGCCGGCGACTTCACCGGATGGTTTGGCGGCGGTGATGCTGCCCTCGGGGGTGCCGACCGCTGCTTCCTCGTCCGCCGTCGAGGCGCCGGCCGCTTCCTCGCCTTCCTCCTCGGTCGGAGGCGGAGTCGGAGCCGGTTCTTCTTCGGTTGCGGTGGGCGCGGGGGCTGGGACGGGCGGTGCTTCGACCGGGGCGACCGTTTCGACGGCGGGCTGCTTGCCGTGGGTGGCGGTGACCCGGGCGGTGTCGGCGACGGAGAGGGACTCGGTGGGCGCCCGCTGCGTCAGTGCCGGGGCGGTTGCGCCGGAGTCCACCGGGGCGGTGTTCTGCTTCACCTCGACGGCACCGGCGGTGAGGACGGCGGCGGTGACGACGCCGGCCACCGCCTTCGTCCCGAGCGCGCCGCCGAGGGCGCCGAGCCCGCCGGCGGCGGAGCCACCGCTGATCGCGGCCGCGGCGCCGACGCCGCCGACCGCTCCTGCGCCGGCACCCGCGGCGCCCGCGCTTCCGGCACCCGCGCTGGCGCCGGCACCGCCAGCGCTGCCGAAGCCGAGCTTGGAGAGGATGAAGCCTTTGAAGGCGAGCAGCGGCCCGATCGGCGAGAGCGCCGCCAGGGCCTTCTCGGTCGAGCGGATCTGACTGCGGAAGTCGGCGCACTCCTCGCACTCGCGGACGTGGCGCCGGACCGGCGCCGAGGCCTTGCGCAGGCCCTCGGCGGCTTCGGATAGCTCGACCCGGACCTCGCCGCAGGTCAGCAGCCGGGCCTGGCTCGCCTCGGCCAGCGAGATCCGCGCCCGCACCAGCAGCGACTTCACCGACGGCACCGTGGTGTCCATCGCGGCGGCGATTTCCTCGTAGGAGAGGGCGTCCATCTCGCGCAGCAGGAGGGCGGCGCGCTGGGTCTCGGGAAGCTTGTTGACGTCGCTGAGGATCTGGCGGAACTCCTCGCGGTTGTGGACGCGCTCGGCGGTGGAGGCGGCGTCGACCTCCGGCACCATGTCCATCGATTCCTGCGCGTCGGCCTTCGGCTTGCGCAGGTAGTTGAGGCAGCGGTTGCGGGCGATCCGGTAAAGCCAGGGGCGGAGGTTGATCTCGCGCTCGTCGGCGAGCATCGCCCGGTAGGCGTTGACGAAGACCTCTTGCAGGACGTCCTCGGCGTCCTCGGTCGAGCCCAGCATCTGGCGGCAGAAGCCGAGCAGGCGGCCCTGGTAACGGTCGACGATCGTCTCGAAGGCGCCGGGGTTGCCGCTGCGCGCCATCGCGATCAGCTTCTCGTCGCCCTGCAGCTTGAGCAGCGGCGAGCGGCGGGCAAGAAGTCCGCGGCGACTGGCGTGAGTAAGGGCTGATGCCTCCAAGAGCTCTCCCGGTGGAAGGACGGTTCCAGGGACTAAGGACACGGTAACAGGGGCGAAGTTGCGCTCCCGCAAAGTTTTTATTGCCCGTTTAGGTGCGGGCGAAACCCGCAAATTGCAGGGGAAGCGCTCAACTAGCTTCGCAGGAGTCCCTCACGGCCCGGTTGAAGAGCATGAGCCGCTCCTCCTCGTCGAATTCTTCTTCGCAGAACACCGCTCCCGGTCCCTTGATCGTCAGTTCGGTCTGGTTGCCGACCGGGCCGACGAAATCGAAGTACCACGCGTTCTTGACCCCTTCCGAGAGTTCTGGCTGGGCGTTGGAGAGAACACCCGGTGCCACGACCCAGAAGGGGATGGTCTGCGTCTCTCCTGGTTCGAGTTCGTAGTAGGTCCCGAGGACGTCTTCGATGGCGCAGAGCCATTCGCCGTCGATTTCCTGCGCTGCGAGGGTTGCCTGCAGGCCTTCAGCCTGGATCAGTTCGTTCGAAAGGTAGATCTGGATCGGCAGGGTTCCGTCGACGTAATCGATCTGGAGTTCGCCCTGCGCGAAGACCGAGCTCGCGATTGCCGCCGAACCGCTGATCAGGCATGAGGAGAGCGCATCTTCTGGCGGCGTCTCTTCGTCGGAATAGAGCAGCGGACCGAGGCGAAACGTGTTTCGCACCGTCGTGCCTTCGCCCGCCCCGGTGATCGTCCCGACGTTTTCCAGCTGCTGGGCTTCGGCTTCTATTTCTTCCTCGCGTTCGAGCTCGCGTTCCCGGTCTTCTACTTCGCGTTCTTCGGAGATGATCGTGGCGTCTGCCTGTTCCGCTTCGGCGTCATTGCCGCCGCAACCGCCGAGGGCGATCGCAGAGAGAAGGACCACGATCAACGTGGCCGTTGAGACCACAGGGCGAAGGGCGCTCGTTCCTCTCTGCGGGGTCTCGCTCCCCGTGTGTCTCTCATCCGCCATGGCCCCTCCCGGTTCACTCGCTCGACGACTGAGGCGAGCACCCTATGCCGCAAAGAAAACTGCGCTGTCAAGGGTTAGTGCCCGGGGCGGGACTCGAACCCGCAAGCCCCCGAGGGGGCGGCGGCTTTTAAGGCCGCTGCTTTTGCCAGTTTCGCCACCCGGGCCAGGCGATGGTAACCCGACACGGCCGCGCAGCCAATAGGCTGCCGCCATGGCTGAGCACGGCGGCAGGCTGGTTGCGAAGGCGCTGAAGTCACGCGGGGTCGACCACCTCTTCACCCTGTCCGGCGGCCACCTCTTCTCGATCTACGACGGCTGCAAGGAGGAGGGGATCGGGCTCGTCGACGTCCGCCACGAGCAGACCGCCGCCTTCGCCGCCGAGGGGATCGCGAAGGCGACCCGCAGCGTCGGCGTCGCGGCGCTGACCGCCGGGCCCGGGGTGACCAACGGGATCAGCGCTCTTGCAAGCGCCCAGGCGAACAACTCGCCGGTCTGCGTCCTCGGCGGGCGGGCGCCCGAGCTGCGCTGGGGCTCGGGCTCGCTGCAGGAGATCGACCACCTGCCGTTCGTCTCGCCCGTTGTGAAGTCGGCGGAGACGGTCAAGGACCCGGCCCGGATCGCGGCGGTGACCGCGGCGGCGCTCGATGCTGCCGCGGCGGCGCCGAGCGGACCCACCTTCGTCGACTATCCCCTCGACGTCGTCTTCACCGAGGCCGAGGTCGAGATTCCCGGCCTGCCCGACGCGGGCGCGGCCGAGCCGGCGGCCGGGGTCGAGGAGGCGGCGGCGCTGCTGGCGGGCGCGGCGCGGCCGGCGATCATGGCCGGCACCGGTCTCTACTGGGGACGGGGGGAGGGGGAGCTGCGGGCGCTGGCCGAAGCGCTCGGGATCCCCGTCTTCCTCAACGGCCTCGGCCGCGGCTGCCTGCCCGCCGACCACGACCTCGCCTTCAGCCGGGCGCGGAGCACGGCGCTGAAGGGGGCCGACGTGGCGCTCGTCGTCGGGGTGCCGATGGACTTCCGGCTCGGCTTCGGCGGCAGCTTCGGCGAGGAGACGAAGCTGATCCGGCTCGACGTCGCTCCCAACTCCCTGACGGCCAACCGCCTGCCCGACCACGACCTGGTCGGCGACGTCGCCGCCACCCTGGCGGCGCTGCGCGAGGCGGCGGGGACCAGCGATCGCAGCCGGCCCTGGGTCGAGCAGCTGACCAACGTCGAGCGCGAGGCCCGCGAAGGCGAGCGGGCCGAGCTCGAGGACGGGCGCTCGCCGCTGCACCCGGTGCGCGTCTACAAGGAGCTCGGCGAAGTCCTCGACCGCGACGCGATCGTCGTCGGCGACGGCGGCGACTTCGTCTCCTACGCCGGCCGTTACATCGAAACCTTCGAGCCGGGCTGCTGGATGGACCCGGGTCCGTTCGGCTGCCTCGGCGCCGGCCCGGGCCAGGCGATCGGCGCCAAGGTCGCCCATCCCGACCGCCAGGTCTGCCTGCTGCTGGGCGACGGCGCCTTCGGCTTCGCGGGCATGGAGTTTGACACGATGTCGCGTCACGGTTTGGGTGTCGTCGGGGTGATGGGCAACAACGGCATCTGGGCGCTCGAGCACCACCCGATGAAGTTCCTCTACGGCTACTCGGTGGCCGCCGAGCTGCAGCCGGAGACGCGCTACGACGAGCTGGTCGAATCGCTCGGCTGCGACGGCATCCTCGTCCGCGAGCCGGGCGAGCTGAAGCCCGCCCTGGAGCGCGCTTTCGCCTCCGGCCGCCCCACCCTAGTCAACGTCCTCACCGATCCCGAGGTCGCCTACCCGCGCAAGTCGAATCTGGCTTGAGGGCTGGTAAAACGAGAATCGGCCGCCAAATGGCGGCCGATTCAGGTCGGCCCCTCAGGACGGGCAGGGGTACGTCTTCAGGGACCTTTTATTCAGTGGGCCCAGACGGCGGGAGGCGCCATGATGCGGCAATCGCCTAAGCCCTATATCCCGAGTGCAAGATGAAGCAGAGCCCCACCTCGTCCCCGGTTCCTCCAGTATGTACCCACTCCGGCTTGCGGTCTACCCACCAGGCCATTGAAATACCGTAAATCAGGTAGACAGAAGTACTGAGTTCTCGGACTTCTGAAGGTAGGCTGACCGTTCTGGCCTTTTCGGACAAGACAACGTGTCCACTTTGTACGGCGAGAGGTGCTGACTTGTGGAGAGCCGTCTAGCCGCGCTCGGCCGCGGCGATCGCCGTCCCGTAGAGGATGTCGTGCTCGGAGACGGTGATCTCCTCGAGGCCGAAGGCGCGCATCGTCTCGACGAGGATGACGACGCCGGCGACGATCGTCGGTGCCCGGTCGGGGTGCAGGCCGGGGATCTCGACCCGCTCGGCAAGCGGGGCCGAGGCGAGGCGCGAGAGCATCCGCTGGATCGAGGGCAGGGTCAGCGTGTGGCCGTGGACGCGCGCGGGGTCGTAGGGCTCCAGCTCCATCTCGACCGCGGCGAGGGAGGTGGGGGTGCCGGCGACGGCGATGCCGTGCCGCGCCTCGACACCGGCGCCGACCGAGCCCTCGATCAGGCCGCGGATGTCCGTCGCCAGTTCTTCCAGCTCGCTCGCCGCCGGCGGGTCGCCGGCGATGTAGCGCTCGCTGTGGCGGACGACCCCGGCCTGGAGGGAGTCGTGGAAGGAGATCTCGCTGCCGCGGCCGACGACCAGCTCGGTCGAGCCGCCGCCGATGTCGACCACCAGCGTCGGCTCGCTCGGCAGCGACTCCGAGGTGGCGCCGAGGTAGGTCAGCCGGGCCTCCTCGGAGCCGTCGAGGATGCGGGGCGAGAGGGCGAACCGCTCCCGCAGCTCGGCGACGAAGGCGCTGCCGTTGTCGGCGTCGCGGACGGCGCTCGTCGCGATCACGTCGACGGCCTCGGCGCCCAGCTCCTCCATCAGCTCCACATAGATGCCGATCGCCTCGCAGACGTCCTCGATCGCCTCCGTGGCCAGGCGCCCGGAAAGATCGACGCCCCGCCCCAGGCGGGTAACGGTGCTCCGCCGCTCCAGCGGCGAGACCCTGCCTCCGGCGACGTCGGCGACCAGCAACCGCGTCGAATTCGTCCCCACGTCGACGACCGCAACCCGCTTTTCCCCGTCCGGCATCCGGCCACTCTAGACGCAGCAAATGGGTGGCGGAGGTCCCGCTGCGGAGCTGCATTCCGAATGTTTGAGGAGCGGCCGAGCGGGCAGGTTCATCCCACGGTCAAAGGAGGGGAAATGCTCGCGCGCTCACACTCGACTTCATCTCGTACCCGGCAGGTCACGGCGGTCCTCGTCGCTGCGATTCTCGCCCTTGCGCTCTGCGTCCAGGCGGCGCAGGCGGCTCCGCTGCGCTACGTGGCGCTCGGCGACTCCTACAGCGCCGCCTCCGGGGTGCTGCCGCCCGACCCGGTGGCGCCGCTCGAGTGCCTGCGCTCGATCCGCAACTACCCCCACGTGATCGCCGCCGGCACCGGCGCGCAGCTGACGGACGTGACCTGCGGGGCGGCGGAGACGAGCGACTTCTTCGAACCCCAGTACTTCGGCGTCGCGCCCCAGTTGGACGCGCTGCAGCCGGACACCCAGCTGGTGACGATGACCATCGGCGGCAACGACAGCGGCGTCTTCATCAACACGGTCCTCTCCTGCGGCAGCCTCGGCATCCTCAGCCTCGGTCAGGGCAGCCCCTGCAAGGACCGCTACGGGTCTTCCTTCGAAGACACGATCAGGGCCACGACCTACCCCTCGCTGGTCAAGGCGCTGGAAGCAGTGCGCGCCAAGGCCCCGCAGGCCAGGATCGCGATCCTCGGCTACCCCTGGATCATGCCGGCGAGCGGCGGCTGCTTCGACAAGATGCCGATCACCAGCGGCGACGTCCCCTACGTCCGCGGCATCCAGGCCACCCTCAACGACGCCGTCCGCCGCGCAGCCGCCGCCACGGGCACGACCTACGTGAACCTCGACGCCGCCTCCGAAGGCCACGACGCCTGCCAACCGCTCGGCGTCCGCTGGGTGGAGCCCGTCCTCCAGGGCACCAACGCCGTAATCGTCCACCCGAACGCCTTGGGCGAGCGCGAAATGGCGACCCAGACGATGGCGGTCCTCCACCTGCACTGACCGTCTTCCTGCCCCCTCTAGCGGGCCGAGATTGCTACCATCACCAGTCCGCCGCGGGGTGGAGCAGCCAGGTAGCTCGTCGGGCTCATAACCCGAAGGTCGCAGGTTCGAATCCTGCCCCCGCTATAGGAAAAAGCCCCGGAAACGGGGCTTTTTTCATCGGCAGGGGCTGGTGTTGATGCCGTCAGCGGGTACCAAACGGGTACCAATTTTGAAGATTTCGGCGCGTGCGCCCATCTCTCGGCTCGGCCTCATCAAATAACTTGCCCCGGCGCGATCGAGGTTCGCGAGATCCAGTTGGGAGCTACCGCACAGGCCGCTCGGGCAATGCTGGCGCTGCGTTCCCGATGGGAGCCCTGCCGACGCCCTCGTCGACTTCATCGACGACGCGCTACGGCCAGGGGGTTACCGCATCGTCGGGGTCTTCGACGGCCGGGAGTCAGAAGCACTCGCCGTGGCCGGCTTTCGCGAGGTCAGGTCGCTCGCCTGGGGTCACTACCTCTATGTTGACGATGTCTCCACGCTGCCTACGGCGCGGCGCTGCGGGCACGGCGAGCGGCTCATGGACTGGCTGGGTGAGGAGGCCCGCCGTCTCGGCTGCGAGGGCCTTCATCTCGACTCAGGCGTTGCTGCCGACCGCGCGCCTGCGCATCGTCTCAATATGCGAAACGGGCTTCGCATTTCGGCGCATCACTTCGAGCGGGAGATCTAATCCGACCCCACGGCGGCAGAGATCGATGAAGCCCGAAATCACAATGCGCTCTAGCGCCAACGCCAATGACGTCGACCTGCTTGAGCCGCTCTGGGGTGCCCTGCAGGCGCACCATGCCAGCGTTCTCCCGTCCCTAGGCGATCGAACGCCGCCCCGATCGCACGCCGAATCATGGACCCGACGGCGCGAGAGGTATGAGCGGTGGCTTTCAGACGATGAGGCCTTCTTCCTGCTGGCAGAAGGACCCGAAGGCCCGGTCGGGTACGCCTTCGTCACAGTAGGCGCCGGATACGCCGGCTGGCGCACAGGGCGGCTTGCGGAGCTGCAGACGCTCTCGGTCCTGCCGCAACACCGAGGCGAGGACATCGGTGGCCGGCTCTTGGACGGCGTCTGGTCAAAGCTCGAGGAACGCGGAGTCGATGAGATGGCGATCACCACGGCCCTGGCCAATGTCGATTCGCATCGCTTCTACGAGCGACATGGATTCCAGCCCGCCTTCCTCCTCTATTACGGGAAGCGAGCGAGGTCCGAGGGGTAGGGCCTCTCAGCAATGGGGCAAGAAGCCCACAGATTCCAGCCGATCTCGATCTCGCGAAAACCTCTTGAGGATGACGGCCAAGCGGTCTGGACGCATGGTCCTACTTGGGAAGGAAGACAGTTTCTACCCGTGACGATCATCTAAGATCCGGCCGGTGGCGTGCCGGGACTTCACGACTGATTTCCACGGAGCTCGATTCCGCAGAAACCACCTGGAAACGTCCCCCGAGTGGTGCATCGGGCCTCTGCCCAATGATGTCCGCTAGCAGGAGTCGGCAGACCAAGCGCGGGCCCGCCTCGGGCTCAGGAGTCGCTCTCACCCTTTGTTCGTTCGGAGTGATCACCTTTTCGCTGACCGTCTTCCTCTTTCTCACGGGGATCGAGGCGACCGTCGGTGGCTACCACACGAATCCGCCGGCGTTGATGTTCACTCCACTTCTGGCGCTTCCCGGTGTCGTTCTCGGTTCAGTCGTCTCGTGGCGGACCCAACTGGCATGGCCCTTCTTCCTGGGCGCCGCTGTGTCTTTGCTTCCCATCGTCCTCGCCTTCCTGCTCCCGGAAGCCTTGGACCCCACCTTGGGCGCCAATGCCGCTGATTGATCGCACGGGGTCCGGGGTCCTCACGAGATCGATCTGGGAGTTCAAAACTGTCGGCCTGGACCGAATCGGCGGCAGATGAGGCAGAAAAGACGGTCTTTGGCGGGGTCTTGAAACAGCGATACCTGATGCTGGTGATGGTCGCCGCCATAGCCGGGGCCGCCGCCCAAACGGCCGAGGCCTGGCAGGGTCGCGCCATCCGGGACCCGCTGACGCCGGTAGCTGCCTTCGCCCAAGCGGATCGCTACCGCCACGCCGCCTTCACGGAACACGCGACGGCGCTGCGGCCCTGTGAGCCGCTGCCCGCCTCGCCCCAGCGTTTCGAGTGCGACCTGATGTTCGTCGGGGATTCCCACCTGAGCGGTGAATCGCTCCCGCTTTGGGTCTTCAAGAGCCGCGGCCACGTCTGTGTTTTTCGATCCCAGCGAAGAAGCCGGCGTCCAACAGTGTGTGAAGCCCGAGTACGGGAAGGTCCGGACGAGGACCGTGGCCAGGCTCTCCGTCGCAGCCAGCAACGGCTACACGCTCGTAGCTGAACGTTCGACCGGAGGCTGACCATCGAGCTGCGTCGCGGCGACACCGTCGCGACCTATGAACTGTTGGCGCAGGGGCCGGCTGGAGGGAGCCGGGTAAAGGCCGCCATCCCGGGTCTGCTCGACATCGATGTCCGCTTTCATGCCCGGGGCCCGGTCGACGTGTCGCCGAAGTCACCGCCCTGCGCACCGAACGTCACCAGGCACAGCCGTGGCGTCTTCGTCGGCAGGATCCGATTCTTTGGCGAGGCGGGCTACACGGAAGCCGAGGCCTCGAGGGCGCGGGGATCGCTCAATCATCGCGTGAGGTCTCGATGCCGACGCTCGAACCAAGCGGCCGCCAGCTTGAGTCGGCAACAGAGGCCCACTCGGACGATCGAACTGGGAGCAGAAGAAAGCAAAATCCTGCGTAGGCTCGACTTCGGGGTTGCGAAGGGGCCATACCCACTCCTCGCACCGCTCGACTACGACAACAGCGGACACCGTTACTTCTACGCCGAACTGTTCGAAAACGGCTACGACGTCGATGTCAGCCGCAAAGTCGAAGTGAAGGGAGCCGGTCCCGAGACCTTCGTCGTCGACGCCCCGCTCACCTCGGCGACCGTCACGCCGCCTTGGCCGTTTCGGGGTGCAGGTCAACTCGAACAGGAGAGCCCATCGGTTTTGCTCGAACCCCCCGACCCGCTCTGGGCTGGGGACCTCACCGTCTCCTTCCCCGGGGCGGCAGAAGTCCCGCTGATCGGCCCCGGGCTAAAGGCAAGTCTCCGGGAAGGCCTCTAGGTGGGCCTGGCGTCGATTCTGTCAATCTAGAGGCAGGGTGATCAAAGCCCGTGGCGCGAACCCACGGTTTCTGCACCTAAGTCAGGATGCCTCGCCCATCAATCGACTCAGCAGGCGCTGCTCCGTCGCCGGCCACTCTGACTGAAGGATCGAATAGTGAACGCTGTCGCGCCAGCTGCCATCCCGCCGCCGCATCTCGTGGCGGTGAACTCCCTCCCGCACGGCTCCTAACAGCTCGATCGCGCGCTGCGAGCGCTCGTTATGGATGTCGGTGCGGAAGGAGACGCGCTCGAGGCCCAGCTCCTCGAATGCGTGGCGCATCAGCAGCAGCTTCGTCTCCACGTTCGCGCCGCTTCGCCATGAGCTGCTGCGGAGCCAGGTCGATCCGATCTCGACGTGGGCGTTGGCAGCGTCGAAGTCCCAATAGGAGGTGGAGCCGATGACGGCTCCGCTTTCGCGCCCGCGGACGGCGAAGGGAAGCCGGCGGCGAGCCTCCCCATCGGGGAGCGCGTCGGCAATCCAGGCCTGCGCGGCCCGGAGGTCGCCGGGTCGGGGGTAGGGCAACCAGGCAAAGACCTCGTCGGAATCGGCGGCGGCCAGGATGCCCTCCGCGTGCTCGTCCGCAAGCGGCTCGATCGCGACGATCTCGCCGCGCAGTTCGACCGGCTCCATCGGGTCCATGGGGCGATCCTGTCACGAAGGTTCGGGTCCACGCCTGCACCCAATAGCCTGCCGGGTTCCGATGGCTTCCCCGCCGGCAAAGCGCCGCTCGCTGTCTCAGATCGCCACTCAATATGACCGCCTCGCGCGGCACTATCGGCTCATCGAGCCGCTGTTCCTGCTTTTCCCTTCGGCCCGTCGCATGGCAGTGACGGCGCTTGAGCTGAAGCCGGGAGACACGGTGGTCGAGCTCGGCGCGGGGACGGGACGAAACCTGCCCTACCTGGTCGACGCGGTAGGCCCGGAGGGAGCCGTGATCGCCGTCGATGCTTCCGCGGGAATGCTGGCCGAGGCCCGGCGCTTGATCGCGCGCCGCGGCTGGTCCAATGTGGAGCTGATCGAAGGGGACGCCGCACGGGTCAAACTCGACCGAGAGGTCGATGCGGTGCTTTTCAGCCTCAGCTATTCGGTGCTACCGGAGCCCGAGGTGACGCTAGCGAGGGCTTGGGAGCGAATGCGTCCGACTGCGCGTCTTGTCGTGATGGACGCCGGGCTGCCGGACACTCGGCTTGGCAGATTCCTGCGCCCGGTCGCGCCCATCCCCCGCGGGGTTGTTTTGGGTGACCCCTATGCACGTCCCTGGGATGATCTCGCCGGGTACGGCCCTCCTGTCACCGAGCGCTTCCTGCTCGGGCTCTTTTACGTGACGACAGTAGTCAAGTAGCTAGCGATGCCGAACCTGCCCCTGCCTCGATTGTTCATCGTCGCGGGGACCCGTCCCATGTCGAATGTCCTCGGCGCGCTCACGCTCATCTTCGGCGCGGCGATGTTGCCGGCGATCGCGACGATGGCGAACCACGGTGCCACCGTGATCGACTTCGAGTCCGCGCGCACGGTCGCGCGAAGCCAGGCGATCCTCGGCGCGTGGGGCGAGGCTGGTGAACGAGCGATGTGGTGGCAGCTCGCACTCGATACGCCTTTCGCCGTCTGCTACGGACTCCTCTTCGCGGGAGGATGCGCGGCGGTCGCCGGCCGCGCGCATCGGGTGGGGAAGCCGAAGCTGGAGCGGACGGCAGTGGTTTTCTCCTGGCTGGGAGCACTCGCTGCCGTCGCAGACCTGGCGCCGAACGCCTCGCTGGCCATCGTTCTCGCCGATCCGGTCTCCCAGCCCTGGCCGACGATTTCGGCCTTAGCCGGTCCGACCACCACCGTACTCGGCGCAACCGCGGCGGTCTTCGCTCTCGGCGGCGCCGTGGCCACCCGGACCCCCGGAGATCCTGCATAGGCTTCGGCGGGTGAGCCTTCTCGCTCTTCTCCATCAGGCAGCCAACGGTTCGTTTCCGACCGATGACGGTGCGGTCGAGGTCCTGCCCTCTCCTTCGGGCCCATGCGACGCTGTTGTTGCGCTGACGGGCCACAGCGTCGTGGCGTCGAGAGTCACGGAGCGCTGGGTGCAGGAGCGTGTCTCCCGCGACGATCTGACCGGCCCGATGCGCGCCGACTTCGTCGCCGCGTTGGCCGAGGAGCTGGGCACGAAGCCGGGCAGCGTCGACGTGCTGCTGGCCGCACCGCGACTTGACTCACCGCCGGCCGTCGAGTTGTCCGAGGTAGAGCACGGTGACGCGCGCACCGCCCGTGCTCGCCGATACAGAACCGAAGTGCGCAGCTACGCCGACCGAGATGGCGGCGGGGTCGTCAATCTGGGACGAGGGTTGGACGGTCGGCTTGACCTGTCGATCGAACTTCTGCCCGAGGTTCGCTCTTTCGGACGAGGTCGGAAGATCATCGAAGCTGCTCGAACGCTTGTGCCGCCGAGCGAGTTTCTGTTCGCTTCGATAGCCCCTGGGAACGCCCGCTGCCTGCGGGCGGCGCTCGCTGCGGGATTCGCTCCGATTGGCGGCGAGGTGCTGTTCCTTGTGCGTCCCCTCTCGCAAGAGGGAGGGACTTGAGAGCCGCGGAGATCCACGTCCTCTTCTTCGGCGACTCGCACACGGTCGGCGTTGGCGACCCTTCCGGCCTCGGCTGGGTCGGCCGAGTCGTCGCCGCAACCCACGCAGAGGGCATCCCGCTTGTTGCCTACAACCTCGGCGTTCGAGGAGAGACCTCTGAGGACGTGTTGCGGCGGTGGCAGGGCGAGGCAGCCCCTCGCGCATCCGACCTGGAGACGAAAGGGGTGTTTGCCGTCGGCGCCAACGACACCTCCGAGGAGGAGGCTTCTCGTGTCGAGTTGACCGACTCGGTCGGCGCGCTTGTGGCCATGCTTCGGCAGGCGGACGAAGCCGGCCTTCCGGCGCTCGTTGTCGGCCCTGCTCCCGTTGGCGATGAGCAACAGGTGGAGCGGATCGCGAGCCTCTCGAGTCGCTTCGCGGAGGCTTGCGAGCAGGTGGGTGTGCCTTTCGTCGAGGTGACGGCAACTCTTCGCGGGAGCGGGACTTGGAGGGAAGAGATCGCCGCATCCGACGAAGCCCATCCGGGGGCGGCCGGATATGAGGTGCTCGCTCACACCGTCCTCAAGAGCGGCTGGCTGGACTGGGTCGGTGGTGAGGCGAGGTCGTTCCGGTGATTGCGAGGGGCCCGGCCATCGCCGCGTGGCTGTTCGCGACCTCAGGTGCAACCATCTCGATCCTCGCTCGCTGGCCGTATCAGTTCACCGGCCCAGGAAGCCCCGGTCAGGTCCCCGAGGAGTCGATTTTCCTGGGCACGCTGCTGGGTCCGCCTATCGCGCTGCTCGTCCTCTTCGGGGTAGCGGTGCTCCTGGCGCCGAGAGTCGACAGGATCGGCTTCGTCGCAGCTGCGGCCCTGGTGCCCATGCTCTTGATAATGGCGGTCGGCTCCCTGGGGGAGGCGGCTTCACCGCGGTCGCCGGACGTTCCCCATCAGGTCCAGCTATGGGGCGGCCTCTTTGGGGCGGTCGTCTACTTCGGCTTCTCGGTTGCTGCTGTTAGGGCGCTCTATAAACGTCGATCGCAATCAGGAAGCAGCGCGCCGCGGTCCGGCCGTGATCAAGCGCCTTCGCATATTTGCCCTCGTTCGCGCTGATGCGCCTGCAACGCAGACCCTGCGTCCGGACATTTATCGGTAGTGGTCTCCTCGTTCCCCCCTGACACCTCACTCTCCGGCCGACATGCCGAGGTCTGCTTCCGCAGGCTCTACGCTGAGCACCGGGGCGAGATCCTCGCCTATGCGCTTCGTCGGGTTTCAAATCCCGAGGATGCCGCCGACGTTCTGGCCGAGACATTCCTCGTTGCATGGCGTCGCCTCGACGATCTTCCCCCTCAGAGCCAAGCCCGCTTCTGGTTGATCGGCGTTGCCCGCCGCACGCTTTCGAACCAGAAGCGCGGGGAGGATCGTCGCTCGAAGCTTGTCGAGCGGCTGCGCACCGAGCTTGCCGTCGACCTGGGTCGGATGCGGGTCGAAACGCCGGACGGCGGCGAGGTGCTTGCTGCACTTGCAACTCTTGATCCCGCCGATCAGGAACTACTGCGGCTGAATGCCTGGGAGGGGCTCGAGCCGAGCGAGGCAGCCCGCGTCCTCGGCATCTCATCGGTTGCCGCCCGCAGCCGCCTACATCGCGCCCGCCGTCGGCTTCGTCTCGTGCTCGACGGGCAGCGCACTGACTTCGCAGAGCGGGGAACGCTCGAACCGAGGGAGGAAGAATGAACCGTCGCGAAACCAGAGAGGCGCTCGCCGCTGCCAATCCCGTACGCGGCGATAACGCCGCCGGCGAGCCGCTCGCGGCAACCGAGACCGCGCTGATCGACTCCATTCTCCAAGAGAACCGGGAAATCACCGGCCCGTCCGTTCCTCGGCCGCGCCGGTCTGGGTATCAATCGCCCCGCCTTGAGGTCGGGCTCGGCGCGGCCTTGGTCCTGGCGCTCGCCGCTGTCTTCGTGTTCAGCAACAGTGACGGCGGGCCGAAGGCGGGTCCGCAGTCCGCCTATGCCGCTTCGCTCGTCCACCTTGCCGAATCCACCCCGCTCGTACTGATCGGTGAATCGGGCTGGCACGTCGAAGGCCTGCAGCCTTATTCCAGCGATGAAGGCGAGATGCAGTTCTACCAAGGCGATTCGCCGCCACCCGATGAGCTGCCGAACCCTGCAGGCCTAGAGGGCGGCGTTCCTCTGCCCGCCTCAATCCGCCAGCGCAAGGCCGAATTGAATTGGTATGGGCCGACCAAAGTCTCAGCTCAGGAACACGCGGCGGCGGGCGTCCCTTACCTCGACACGGTTGAGAAGGTCTTCAGGTTTCGGGTCGAGGACAGGGCTGACGGTGCCGAAGTCACGACCACGGCCCCCGTCCTGGGAACGACAGCCCAGGTGTTCCAATATGAAGGTGGTTCTCCGGGCGATCGCGACATCACCTCGCTTTGGATCGAAGGAGGGCGTGTGCTTGAGTTCCGCAGCTCCGTCCCCGACATGGCCACTTTCAAGCGCCGCCTTGCCTCGCTGGAAAAGGTCGACACCACGACCTGGCTCGATGCGATGCCCGCGAGTGTGGTCAAGTCAGCCGACCAACCGAAGGCGATTCGCGAAATCCTCAGCGGCATCGATCTGCCGCCCGGCTTCACGGCGGCGGACGTCCCCGATGAAGGGCTTACCACGGACCGCTACCAGCTGGGTGCTCTGACTGTGAGCAGCGTCGCCTGTACTTGGTTCGCCCGCTGGGCGACCGGGAGACTCGAAGGCAACGAGGCACAGATCAAGGAATCCGTCGACGCGATGGCCGGGGCAAAGAGCTGGCCGACCCTCCGGGAAATGTCAAGGGAAGGTGCCTATCCACAGGTAGTCGAGAGTCTCGCGGCGGCGATGCCAAGCGGGCACGTTTGGCACAAGCGACCACTAAAGGTGGATGTTGAAAGCGCCCTCCTCTGTGGTCGCAGGTTCGGCATCCCCATGCCCGAATCGCAGTCCGGGGGCGACTGAGCCGGGCTCGGTGGCCCGAGCGGCAGCGCTGGAGGGTCTGGGGACCCATCCAGCCAGCCGCACGGATGAATCGGGCCAAAATTGTCTCGAACCGGGCCAGCGACGGTGGTCAGACTACGCCGTGTGAAAACCACCGCCTTTCCCAAGTCCTCCAACGCCCTCCGGTTCCCGATCGCGCTTCTGAGTATCTGCGCCGGACTTCTGTTCGCCGGGATCGGTGAAGCTCATGGTGCCTGGCCCGGAAAGGACGGTCCAATCGTCTATGTCGGATATTCGTATGCCGGAGAGAAAAGCGGGCCCGAAGGACTGCGACGGGTTCGAATCGGTCGCTTTGAAGAGCCCGTTGCGCTGACCGCCGATCCGAGCGATGGCTCGCCACAGGTTTCGCCTGACGGGCGCTGGGTCGTGTTCACCCGCAGCTCGCCCTCAGCTGAGAACGGCCTCGCCCAGAGGAAGATCTATGTGATCGACATCGACGGTGGATCGCTGAGGCAGGTATCGAATCCACCCCCGAACGCCGACGACGGGAGTCCGACCTTCGACGCATCCGGCACCCGCATCTTCTTTGCCCGAAGGCAGGGCAGCGGCCAACACATCTACGAAATGTCGATCGAAGGCGGTCCGGCTCGGCGCTTGACCCAGGGGCAAAACGTCTACGACGCCAACCCAGCTATCTCGCCGAGCGGGAGGCAGATTGTCTTCGAACGGACGCGCATCGTCAATCCGGACACGAACCAGGAAAGCCCGGCGCGGATCTATTCGATGCGGCCCAACGGCTCGCAACTGGTCGATTTGACCGCTGAGCTCGGTCCCCGGCTATACGCGGGACAGCCGGATTTCAGTCCAGATGGGAAGTCGGTCGCATTCGCGCTCAGCGGGCAGCGCACGACGATCTTTGTGATGACGGCCAACGGGCGCCACATGCGTCGCGTGATGCGCCCACGAGAGCGCCACACCTTGACCTACAGCCAACCCTCCTTTTCCCCGACGGGAGAGTGGATCGTGATGACGGTGGCGGATGTCTACGGCTCGGTGCTTGCACGGGTCAAGTCTGCTGGGCGAGAAAACAACGTAGGCGATTTCGGACGCCTGCGTGGCGGGTCGCCGGCATGGGGTCCGACCACCCAATGAGTCGGACGCTGATTGCGCCGGCTGCGCGCCCGACCCTGCGACCAACGAACTCCAATCGTACGGCGGTTAGCCGTTACGCCATGCCTGTACTTCCAAAGCCTCCGCGGCCGCTCGGCTCGCCTCCCCCGGAGCGACAGCTTCTCCATGCAGGAGAAACCGGACGATCAGGCCGTCGCAGACCGCGATCAGCGCCGCCGCCTGCTCCCTTGGGTCGGAAGCGCCTGCTTCCGCCAGCGTGGCCTGGAGGCGGTTGCGGAACTCGGCCTGGTTGTCGGCGAGGGAGCGGGCCAGCTCGGGCTCGCGTCCGGCCAGGGCAATCGCCTCAAGCCACGCTCGCAGCACCGGAGCGTTTTCCGGCAACGATTCGGTAAACCGCTCCATCCCGATCCGCAGCCGCTCGGCCGGCGCCTGCGATTCGTCTGCCGCCGCCTCGATCAGCGGCTCCAGCCAGAGCCTGAAGTTGAGAGAGATGGCGGTGTTTAGAAGTCCCCTGGTCGAGCTGAAGTGGTAGCCGATCGAGCGCAGGTTGGCATCGGAGGCCGCCGCGATGTCCCGGGCCGTCGTTCCCGCGTACCCCTTCTCGCGCAGGCACTGCAGAGCGCCGGCGATGAGCCGCTCTCGCACTGGCGTGTCCTTGGTATACATTTGTTTACATGCTTGCAGTCGATCAGGCGGGCGACGGGCCGCCCCTCTTGCTCCTCCACGGTACGACGAGCTCCCGCCGGATTTGGCGGCCGCTGCTACCAGAGCTCGCAGAACGAGCCACCGTGCTCGCGCTTGACCTTCCGGGCCACGGAGACTCGCCGCCAACCTCTTTCACGCCTCCGCAATGGGCATCTGAGGTGGCAGGCTTTCTCGACCAGCAAGGCATCGAGCGAACCGCGGTGGTCGGTCATTCAGCGGGTGGGTGGACGGCCTTGGAGTTGGCGAAGCTCGGGCGACGCCACCGACGTTCTGGCCCTTGCACCGGCGGGGCTTTGGCGCAAGCGGTCTCCGCTCATGACCGATCTCGCCCTCAATGCCAACTGGCGTCTCGGTCGCCTTTTCGGCCATGGCGCCACAGCCGCGCTTCGCTCCCCTTTGGTCCGCTCGGTCTCGCTTCGCGCGATCAGCTCCCGGCGCGCCAGATTCCCGCGGACGTGGCAGTGGAGAATGCGCGCGCAGCTATCGGGACCGACAGCTTCCCTCGCCATTTTGCCGAGACCCGTCGGCTTCGGTTCGAGGACGGCACCGATATCGGCGTTCCGGTCAGGGTCATCTGGGGAGGGCGAGACCGCATCGCCCTGCCGCGCAAGTCTCGCAACGTCGACCGGCTTCCACCCCAGGTGTCGGTTGAGACCTGGGGTGACTGCGGCCACATGCTGATGTGGGACGCCCCGCAGCGGCTTCTCAAGAGCATCCAATCAATGACGGGAAACTAGGACAGCGCTTCGGCAAGCGGCGCCAGCCGCTCGGGATACATCGTGCCGCTACCCCAGTCGCCACCGAGGCGGCGGACCCGCAAGCGGGCGTTCAGTTGCTCGGCCAGTATTGGCGGGTCGCGCCGTACGGTGTCGCCGTGTCCCTCGGCATCGTTGTATGCGAAGTCCAACATGTCTTTTTCGGACTCCCAGATGCTGATTGTGCAGTTCCCGGTGGGCGGCCAGCCGGCGGAGACGGCGCTGACCAGCCCTCTCGCGCCGTGGGTGAACGAACCCAGCCGCACGCCCTCGCGGACGAAGCGCGGCAGCGATAGGAGCTGGACCCGTCCCAGGGTCAGGGCAGCGAAGGGGCCGTCGGCCGCCGTCTCGCAACTCGACAGAGGGGCAGACCCGTAATGCGTACCGCGTGTCGAGACGACATCGAATGATGACCACCAATAATTCGTCGACTCGGTCGCGAGATGGTGCACCAGCGGCTGACCGAGAAAGCGCTCGAAGTCGCCTCCTTCCCGCCACGCGGTCAGCAGAACCTGGCGCCGCAGGGCGGGCAGGCCGCCTCCAAAACCGGCGCTCGCGCCAGAGCCGATGAACGGCATTGCCTTGGCGAAGACGAGGCCCGGAGTGGTCGGCAGCCGGCGCCGAGCAGAACGACGCCATCGCCACGCCGAATGCATCGAGGCGAACTCGGTGATCTGAGCGGCAACAAGTTTCCCGCCGCCATTGGCGTCCCGATGGAGGAGCATGAACCTCGGTTCTTACCGGACAGGAGTGGCTGGAGGCTGCCTCAGCGTGGTCAGGCCGAACACGAGCATCGCCGTCCCGGTCAGGAAGTCGGTGAAGATCGTCACGAAGAAGAAAGCCGGGATCTCCGGGCTGGGACCGAGGAAGTGACCGATGGTTGAGGTCCCCAGGACCGAGTAGGCGATGAAGGCCCATCCGGCAGAGCGGGTTTGTCCGGCGACGTACCGGGTGTAGCCCCAGAGGGCGAGCCCCGTGAGGAGCGGCCAGGCAATCGCAATGCCGATGCGGAAGGCGAGCGCGTTGGGGAACATGGGAGGCAGCGGCGGATACATACTCGCCATCACGAAGTTATGCGTGTAGTGGATCGCCGAGGAGACGATCGCAGCTGCCAGGAGGACACGCAGCAGAGCTAGGTGCGGTGGTGGCGCAGGCCTCGCGGCCATGGGTGCGGCAGCTTCGCTGGCCAGGGCACCGTCAGTGACTTGATTGTGCAATTCGAACTCCCATCTCATTCAACGGCGAGACAAGATCGCCGAGGTCGAACAGGTCCTCCGGGTTGAAGCACCCGGGTCGGGGGTTTGCGAGCAGCGCCTCGCCGAACAGGCGAGCCGCCAGGGCGGTTACGCGGTAGTCGCCCTTGCACTCCGCGGTGGAAGCGCCCAGCAGCTTCTGTTCCTCTCTAACCCCGATCCAGATCGCCGTCGGCTCCTGCGATGGCGACCCCGATCCGCCGCTGCCCGCCGTGAAGGCGACGCTCGGCAGTAGTCGCATCAGGCCCAGGGCGTTAGCGGTCTGCAGCGCCCAGGACACGGGGCGGTCGCCGAAGCCGAGGTAGTTCCTGACTCGCCGGCCCTCAGCAACCGCCGCAAAGCCGCAGTCCTCGCTCTCATGGATCTCGATGCACCACAACTCCCCGAAGGGGGCCGGCATCGGCAGCTCAATCATCTGGTGGCGGGATCGGGCGGTCAGACCCGAGTGGACGAACTGACCACCGCCCCTGCCAGCCGTCCCCTCCCTGAGGACGGTGAAGGCGACCTCGAGCGTGTCAGCAGCGGGGTGTCGGCGAAGCAGATCGGCGGCGATCAGGTTGGCGACGCCGGGGACCAACCCACCGTTGAGCAACACGGTACCCTTGCACCCGTCGCCGATCTCGGCTGTGAGGTCGGCTGCTGCCGCGCCCGGAGCGTGACTGCAGTTGACGAGCAGGCCTCCGTGCTCCAAGACCCAGCGCTCGGCGACGAAGCCGGGGTCGGGAACGGTGCTGAGGACCAGGTCGACGTCTTCCAGCGCCAAGCCGAGGGTGCCCGGCTGGTGGAGATCGATGAGGCGATAGTCGTCGCGCGCGTCGGGCCGGCGCCCCGCCGGATGGACGGACCAGCCGGCCGAGCGAAGTGCATCCACCGCTACCCGGCCGAGTGCCCCCTGCCCACCGACCACACATGCTCGTCGCCGGCCGTTCATCCCGAGCTGACCCTACCATACAGATGTATAGCGTTCGCTATATCTGTATTGTGCCGTCAGGTCTTCACGAAGCCCTGGCGCAGCAGCTCGGTGCAGGCTTTCCTCCAACGCTCCAACTGGTCGGGCTCCAGCATGGGTTTCGGAAGGTGGCGGTCGATCGCCGGCTCCAGTAGGACCGTCCCGAGGTCGAGGATCACGACCTGCAGGCCGAGCCACAGCCGGTCGACGCCCTCCCGCAGTGTTCCTTCCTCGGCAAGCCGATCGACGTGGCGGTTCACGAGGGCGAGGAAGGCGTCGAAAATGTCGAGGCCGGCCTTTTCCCCGTTCGCCGCCGAGCGGATCACATAGAGCAGGGCGGAGCGGTGGTCGCGCACGAGCTCGGCGATCCGCTCTCCCATCGTCTGGAACAGCTCCTCGGTGTCCGCTTCGGCCGTCTCCTCCTCCACCCCCTCGGAGGCTTCGACCGCGATCTGGAGGACGTGCTCGTTGACCGCCCGCTCCAGGTCGGCCTTGGTCTTGAAGTGATGCTGGACGAGACCAGGGGAGACGCCTGCCGCCTTGGCGACGTCGCGGATCGTCGTCGCCGCGACGCCGTCGCGCGCGAACCCCTCCAGCGCTGCGTTTCGAATGCGCGCCGATGCCGTCAGGTCTGAGTCGGCCACTCGCATCGAGGGCCAGCGTAGCCGACCCGATCAGTGGCGAGCCCGGACCACGATCCGGGCTCCGCGCCGGGGAATCATCGTCACGTTCCGGTGCAGCGCGGGCTCGGCGGCGGGGTCGTCGCAGGTGATGTCGAGGCGCCGGGCCATCGTGCCCAGGACCACCCGCTGCTCGGCCATCGCCAGGCTCGCGCCGAGACAGCGGCGGTTGCCGCCGCCAAACGGCAGCCACTCATAGGTGTCGGGCTTCCGGTCGACCCAGCGCTCGGGCCGGAACTCGAACGGTTCGGGATAGAGGTCCTCCCTGTGGTGGACCAGCAGGATGCTGATCAGAACGCCGCTCCCGGCGGGCACCGCGTGGTCGCCGAGTTGCCACGGCACCGTCACCCTCCGTCCGGTCAGGGGGACGACGGGACGGGAGCGCATCGTCTCGACGATCGTCTGCTCGATCACCGCGTCGGCGTCGGTGTCGGTGCGGACCGCGTCCAGCAGGCGCTCGTGGGCGCGCGGAGTGCGGGTCAACCGCTCCCAGGCCCAGGCGAGGGAGTTGGCGGTGGTCTCGTGCCCGGCGAGGACGAGGGTGAGCAGCTCCGCCCGGATTTCCTCCGAGGTGAGCGCATCCCCTTCCTCGGTGCGGGCTTGCAGCAGCATCGAAAGAATGTCGCGGCGCTCCGCCAGGTCCTCGGCGCGGCGTCGCTGCTCGATCAGCAGGTCGATCGGCCTCTCGAGCATCCTCAGCAGCGGCCTTGCAGGCGCGATTGGCTCGGCGCGGCGAGCGTTCATGAGTTCGATCAGCGCCGCTGCGGACCATTCAGGAGTGGATGGGACACCGCGACTACAAGACGACCGAAATCTACGCCGACTACGCGCCCGATCCGATCCAGGGCGCCCGCTGGGCAGAGGCGGCCTTCGCCGAGGAGGACGAGGAAGAAGACGGCGATGCAACCGACGATGAGAACGAGGCCAGTTAGGCGGGCAGGCCCGCCAGCTGGCGTAAGCTAGAGAGAAGCGGTTATGGCAGATGCACAAGAAATCGAGCTGGTCTTCGAGCCCCAGGACGAGGGTGGCTACCACGTCTACGCCCCCGACCTTCCCGGTCTTCACACCCAGGGCGACGACATGGACGACGCGATGGCGAACGCCAGCGAGGCGGTCACCCTCTACGTCGAGGGCCTGCGCGAAGACGGCGAACCGCTCGACAGCGGCGTGATCCGCCGCTCGATTCCCCTACCCGCGTGAGCCCGCCCCAGCCGGTCGTCTCCGGCGAGCGCCTGATCAAGGCGCTGCGCAAGGAGGGCTGGGAAGTCGTCCGCCAACGCGGCAGCCACGTCCGCTTGAAGAAGGCCGGGCGCCGTCACGCGCTCGTCGTCCCGCTCCACCGGGAGCTTCGTCGCGGCACCCTCGCCGGCATCTTGCGGGATGCCGACCTCAGTGTCGACGACCTTCGCCGCCTGCTCGACTAACCGGACATCAGGTCGCGGAACTCGGTCATCCCTTTGGCTCCGAGAACGTTCACGACAGCGGTCGCGTCGGAGTGGGCTTGCTCGTCGCCAGAGTCGAGAACCGTCGCCAAGGTCTGGCGCACCTCGTCGACGGAGCCGAGCACCGACCAGCCTTCGGGGTCGGTGACGATCATCAGTCGCAGGATCTCAATGACCTCGCGCGGGTGCCCGCTCGCCATCCGGGGCAACGCCTCATAGACCACGTGATCCGGGTCGAGCGGGACGCCCAGCTCAAGAACGCGCCGGCCTTGGGCGAGCAGCCAAGCATTCTCGAACTGGTGGGCGCCGAACCAGGCGCCGAACTGTCCAAGTGATTCCTGCTCCGTTTGGCCTTGGTCACTGATCCACTCCCAGGTCTCAACCATGCGGACTTGCACCTCCTCGGAGAGCTGCGGGTTGCCGTGTTCAAGCGACCAACCGATGTCGCGGATCACGTGCTTTCTGATCTCGACCGGGGCGGCGCTCCAGTAGCGGGCGAAAACGCCGCCGGCGGCGAGGTCGATCGTGCCGGAGAAGACGAGGTAAACGAGGTGCTCGCCGAGGTGCTCCAGTGGGTTCCCCGCCATGTAGCGTTCCTCGTCGAGTTCCTCGAAGCGCTCGACGGCGAGGTCGTAGCTGTCGCGCAGGATTTCGAAGACTGAGATCCAGGCGCGGTTGAAGACGACGTAAGCGTTCCAGGCGGCGGAGAAGAAGCCCGCTGCCTCGGGGTCCGGCGGAAAGATCCTCGGCGCCAGGCTCGCCGCCCACTTCTCGTCCATCCGCACGAACTGGACGAACCACTGGCCGAGGACGGCGCGGATCGCGAGCGAGGGCTCGACCGCGAGGTCCAAGCGCCGATCTACCGTTTCGGCGAGCTCGGGCAGCGAGTTGATTCCCTCGAAGGCCTCGTCGGTTCCGAGCGCCCGCTCGACCCAGAGGGCGTAACGGATGGCGGCGTGCAGGCCCTCGCCGCGAACGGAATTGATCGCCACCGTCGCCGGGTCGTTTCTCTCGTCGCGCTCGGGTAGAGGGTCCGGGTCGCGGAGGTGGGGTTCGATCAGCTTCCAAACCCGCGCCCGTTCCTCGAAGGGGATTTCGGCATTACCCTCGTTGAGTCCGTCGGAGAGCAGGCTGACGATCGTCCGGCGTAGCCAGTTCGTCGGAGCCTCCTCACCTTCGGGCTCGGTGTCAGCCTCCGGCTTCGCCACCACCAGCTCGCAGAGATCGATGACCGGCGCCCAGGCGAAGCCCACTTTCTCCCGCGCCGCTTTGGCGAGCCCACCGAGGAGGCCGCGCACGTAGTCGGGGCCCAGGTCGGCGAACTCAGTGGCGACCGCGGCAAATCCCTCGGCGTCTTTTTCCACCGCGACCTCGAGGATGCGGCCGAGGCCCTCCTTCGAGTCGTCTTCAGGCCCGCCCTCGGGCACCCACGTCCGCAGCGCCTCGATGACTTTGGCGGGTCCCATCTCCGCCAGCTCCTCGGCGCTGTAGGGCGAGCCCGGGCCGCTCCAGTGCGTGATGACCGAGTGGAAGGTTGGGTGGTCAGGCTTGCCGAACTCCTCCAGCAGAGGCTCGTATGCGCTCCTCGCCTCGTCGTCGAGATGCTCGGCGATGAGGGCGTAGCGTTCGAGTCGCCAGTAGCGGCGGCGGGTCTCCAGTTCCTCCTCAGAGATGCCGCGTTCTACTTGGAAGGCGGTCAGTTTGCGGTTGGGACCGGCCGCGATCAGGGACAGAATCGGCGCTCGCTGCTCGGAATCGAGATCGCCGAAGCGCTGTCGCAGGAGCTCGGCGTACTCGTGCCAGGCGGCGACGTCGTCGATCCGCTGCTCGTCGTTGAGTGCGTTGGCGACCTGCTCACTTGAGCCGAAGTGGGCGAGGACGAAGAGCGCGAGGCGGCGGAAGAGTGAGGCGTCGTGACGGCCTAGCTCGGCCAGCACCCGGTCTCGGGCCTCGGGTCCTTTCTCGGCCTCGGCGAGTGCCGTGTCGCGCACCGCCTCGACCAGCGTGTCGAGCAGGCTGTTGCCGGAGTTCTGCGCGTGGTCCTCGATCGCCGAACGCCAGATGTAGGTGGGGTCGAAACTCGAGCCTTCGACGAAGCCCAGCTCGACCACGTCGGCAAGCCGATGGCAAAGGAAGCTGAAGGCCTTTCCGGGCTCGGCGACCATCATCGGTGGCCACGCCTTCTCCAGAATCCTCGCGTACTCCCAGTCGCCCACCAGCGCGACGGCACGGTGGCGGAAGGCCTGACTCTCATGCTGGGGTGCCACCGAGATCTTCAGCAGCGTTCCGGCCAGTCCGAAGGCGGCCTTGACCTCGCCTTCCTCCGCCAGGTGGGCGAGGAGGTCGCCGGCTGGGCGGGGGAGGGAGACGAGATGCCCGTCGTAGCGGGAGAGCCAGCGCTGCTCGCGCTTGGCGATTCGAGTCGCGAGCTCACCTGGCAGAGCGGTGGCGGCGACGATGATGTCCTGGTGGACGCGGGGATTGGAGGTTTCGGGGATGCGCTCGATCGCCTCTACCACCGACTCGGGGGCTTCGGCGGCGATCCGCGCCAGGTACTGCGACTCGGGCCAGTTCGGGAACCGAAACCAGGTTCGTCCCTCGTCGGTCGTTCCCGTTTCGGGCTGAGTGGGGTTCTGGAAGAAGCCCTCCTCGAGCAGGAAGGGGAGCCAGGCTGGGTCCTGCTGGCGCGAGAAGAAGTACTCGAGGTTCGCCGCGCTCGAACGGATCAGCTCCACCTTCTCGGCGCGAGTGCGCGGGCTCACGCTGGTGGGCCTTCCTCCAGCAACTCGTCTATCTCACCGAACTCGTCGAACGTGCGGGGGCGAAACCAGGCGAGAAGAAAACCCTCGAAGCCTTCGAGCCTGGATTCGAACGCCGCCGGATCAGTTGGCTCCTCGCCGTGGAGGACGTCGTTGAACTCGTCGCGAAAAGCGAGCAGCTTTTTAACGCGCGCCTCGTGGGTATCGGGCGGCCCTTGGCGGCGGACAGGGTCGAGTTCGGAGAAGGTGGTCTGGGCACGATCCTGACGGCTCGCGTATCCGGCGGCGGCGTCTTTCAAGAACTGGTCCGCGGCGAAGACGGCCGGGTCGCAGTTGTCGAGCAACCCGTTGTCCTCCGGTCGCCGTTCGGCGGCTTCCCACTTGGGTCGAAAGGCATCGAAGAGCTTGCCGAGACCTGGTCCGGTTTCCGGGGCGAGCGCCGCCCTCTCGAGCTCCTCGATCAATTCCCGCAGGCAGTAGGCGGCGGATTCGGCTCGCACCGGGTTCGAGCGATCGGCGAGCGCCCGCAGGGCGCCTTCGTAGAAGCGGTCCGCCCGCCCTTTCTGACGGGCCAGGGTCTCCAGTACCTCCCGCGAACGGCTGCTCAGCTCGGGCAGACGCCGGTTGACTGCGGCTTGGGGGGACCCCGGTAGTTCGGGTGGCATCTTCTCCTCGGCGCTCATACGGAAAACGATGTCACGCACCACGGCTGTTTCGCTGGGCCACTCAGGCGGCTCCGATTAGTGTGGTGCCGATGGCGATTCCCGACCTCCGCAAGCCCGGCGACGTGATCGACTGCATGGCCTGTGTCGGCGACGCCGAGCCCGTCCGGGCATTTCTGCAGCTGCCGAGCCAGGACGGTCCGGGCCTGCTTCGCATGGTCGAGCCGGGTGGGGTCGGGGTCGGCGACGACCACCTGGAGGGGGTGCGGCTGAGCTTGCTCGAGGGCCACGACCCCCGCCCGGCCTGCCTTCCCAATTGCTACGTCAGGGCCGTCAGGTTCGGCATTCCCGAGACGACGCCCTATCCCGCCGAAATCGCGATCAACTCAGCGATCCTGGGCTCCGAGGATGCCGAGCAGACCTATCCCTCAATCTCGATCTCCAACCATCGAGCCGTCAGGTTCTTGGATCGCAATCCGACCACGACGCAGGAGGTTGTCACCAACCACGCCGTGCGCGAGGAGCGGGCCTCGGTTCCCTTCGGCGAGCATCAGATGCAGCTGCTTGAGATCGGCACCCAGGACAACTCCGGCGACGAGGCCGAAGTGACGGTGCGGTGGTGGATGGAGATCGTCTTGACGGGCCCTCCCAAGACGCTCGTGGAGTGGAGCAACTCCAGCCCCCAACGGTCGCGGATGATCGGTGGATTGTGGCTCGGCTTGCTGCGACGGAGGCCGCAGCTCATCTCGTTGACAAGCGCTCGCGCGGCCGATATGAAGCTCGCAGCCAGAGTCGAATACTCGAAATCAGTCCGTTTATCTCAAACGCGGTCGTTGACAGGAGGGGATGAAGTGCTGAAGGCAATGTTGTCGCATCGGTTATCAGGAGTTGCTCGCCTCTCGCTACTTGTGGGGGCTCTGCTTGGAGTGCTTCTGGCCGTGCCCGCTGTTGCCTCGGCGACGGCCCTCCCGGCGACGATCACTGAAAACATGACGCTCACGGCCGCCGGCAACCCCTACACCGGCAGTCCGACGATCGAATCCGGCGTGACCCTCAAAGCCGAACCGGGCGTCAAATTCAACGTCGGCAAAATGATCGTCAAAGGCACGCTGAAGGCCGAAGGAACCGCCGAATCGCCCGTCGTCTTCACCACGGCGGCCAAAGAACCCAAACCCGGCGGCTGGAGCTACATCAAGTTCGAACCCGCCAGCGGCGCCTCGGTGCTCGACTACACCGAAATCAACTACGGCGCCTCCGGTGAGGTCGGCGCCCTTGAAATCTGGAGCGTCTCGCCAAAAATCACCCACAGCTCCTTCCGCGAAAACCAGGCCTCCGCGATCAAGGTTCACGGCGGCAGCCCGGAAATCGCCTACGACACCTTCATCCACAACGGCTATTACTACCTTGGGCGCGAAACGGTCACCTACAGCCTAAACGCGACGGAACCCGGCGAAGTCAACTTCCACAACAACACGATCACGGGGAGCGGCGGGGGCGGCCTCAGCGTCTCCGATTCTGTGGCTGGGGAAGTCAACGTCAACAACAACACCGTTGAAGGCAGCAGCGGATACGGCATTTCCGTTTCACACACGCCCACGTCTGGCGCGATCGGGAGCATCGGCGGCAACGTCCTCGTTAAAAACGGCGGTGAATACGCGCTCTCGTACTCCGGCACCAACATTCCCAACAACATCACCGAAAACACGCTCAAAGAAAACAGCAACAACTGGATCAAGGTTTCAGGGACGGTCGCCTATAGCTCGACGTGGGGCAACGGAGGTGGCCCGATCAAGCTTGGCGAAGTGACCATCGCCAAAGAAGCGACCCTGACGATCAACCCGGGCGTGACCTTCTATCCCGGCAAAATCATTGTCAAAGGCACGCTGAAAGCAGAAGGAACCTCAAAAGAACCGATCGTTTTCACCTCAAGCGCCAAAGAACCCAAACCCGGCGCCTGGAACTACATAAAGTTCGAACCGGGCAGCGGCGCCTCGGTGCTCGATTACGCCGAAATCAACTACGGAGCCTCCGGTGAGGTCGGCGCCCTTGAAATCTGGGGCGTCTCGCCCAAAATTACCCACAGCACGTTCCGCGAAAACCAGGCCTCCGCGATCAAGGTCCACGGCGGCAGCCCCGAAATCGCCTATGACACCTTCATCCACAACGGCCACTACTACCTCGGCCGCGATACGGTCACCTACAGCCTGAACGCGACGGAACCCGGCGAAGTTAACTTCCACGACAACGCAATTAGCGGAAGTGGCGGTACCGGAATCAGCGTTTCCGATTCCGTTGCCGGGGAAGTCAACATCAACAACAACTTGATCGAAGGCAGCGAAGCGCCGGGAATCTCGGTCTCGGACACGCCCACCACGGGAGCTGCTGGGAGCATGGGCGGCAATGTCCTCATCAAAAACGAAGGCGAACAAGCTCTTTCCTACTCGGGAACCAACATCCCGAACAACATCACCGAAAACACCCTCAAAGAAAACACCAACAACATACTTAAGGTGTCGGGGACCGTTGCTCAGTCGTCTACTTGGGGAAAAGGCGCCGGTGCGGTCAAGCTGGGCGAAATGACCATCGCCAAAGAAGTGACGTTGACGATCAAACCGGGCGTGGTGTTTTATCCTGGCAAGATCATCGCCAAAGGCACGTTGAAGGCGGAAGGCACGGCCGAAGAACCGATCGTGTTCACCTCAAGGGCCAAAGAACCCAAACCTGGCACCTGGAACTACATCAAGTTCGAACCGAGCAGCGGCGCCTCGGTGCTCGACTACGCCGAAGTCAACTACGGCGCCTCCGGCGAAGTCGGCGCTCTCGAAATCTGGGGCGCCTCTCCCCAAGTCACGCACACGCTGTTCCGCGAAAACGAATCTTCGGCGATCAAGGTCCACGGCGGCAGTCCTGAAATTGCGCACGACATCTTCATCCACAACGGCCACTACTACCTCGGACGAACGACCCTGAGCTATAGCGGGACTGTCTCAGAACCCGGCGAAGTCAACATTCATGACAACATCGTGGAAGGCAGTGGTGGGGCGGGAATGTCTGTGTCAAACACCTCGGCAGTTGGTGCCGGAGGAGTCCTCGCGGGCAACCTCGTGATCGGGAGCGGCGGCTCGGGTCTCACCTATTCCGGGAACGACATCCCGGGGGACATCACCGAAAACACGCTGATCGCGAACTCCAACAACTACATCGGCATCTCTGGAACCGTTGCGCACTCCTCGACCTGGAAAAAAGGCGGCACGATCGTCCAAGGCACCGGAGAAGTAACGGTCGCCTCTGGCGTGACTCTCACCATCAAGCCCGGCGTGGTCTTCCTGCCGAGCAAAGTGATCGTCAAAGGAACGCTCAATACCGAAGGCACGAGTTCGGAACCAGTTGTCTTTACCGGGGTCAAAGAAGAAAAAGCCGGGGAATGGAACTACATCAAATTCGAACCCGGCAGTGGCGAATCGGTCCTAGACCACACGGAAATCGCCTTCGGCGGCTCCGGCAGTGGCGCTGGCATGATCGAAGCCAAGGGCTCTCATCCGACGATCACCAACTCGACCATTCGGAAGTCGAGCAACTACGGGATTAAGGTCACCGAATCAGGCTCCCCGCGGATCGAATGGGATCGGTTCCGCAGCAACACGAACGGTCTCTCGTACAGCGGCACCGGGAACCTCTCGGCTCCCAACAACGACTGGAACTGCGCGAGCGGTCCCAAGCCGGCCGGCTGCGGGGACTCGGTCACGACGAACGTGAGCTGGAAACCCGCCGTCGAACTGCCAGAACTGGCCGGTCACTGTCGCGGCAAGGAATCTCAATGCGGAGAAGGCGCCGATCCGGTCAGTCTCGCCACGGGCCAGCTCGCCTATTCCCACCAGGACCTTCTACTGACCAACAAGAGCGAAATGCCGCTCGAATTCGCCCGCGCCTATAGCTCAGGCAGTACTACGGACACCGGCCTTGGACCGGGCTGGTCCCAGACGGGGCTGGCGAGCGCGATGGAACTGGCATTCGGAGAAGTCCTCATCGTGCGCCAGGACGGCCGCCAGGACATCTTCGAAAAAACCGAAAGCGGCTACAAAGCGCCTTCGGGCGTGACCGACACCCTTGCCAAGGTAGAAGGCACCTTCCAGCTAACGACCCTCCAAGGCACCGTCTACCGCTTCGACTCAAGCGGGCGCATCACCTCGATCACCGATAGCCACGGCCTCAAAACAACCTACGCCTACAACTCTGAAGGTCGCTTGACGACGATCACCGATCCCTCGAGCCAGACGCTGACCTTTTCCTATAACGGCTCCAACCACATCACGTTGGTCAAAGACTCGACTGGACGCGAAATCAAATTCGCCTACTCGGCAGCTGGCGACCTTGAAACCGCCACCGACGCCTTGGGCGGAGTGACCAAATACGCCTATGACGCGCAACACCGGATCACGTCGATCACCGATCCGCGTAGCAACGTGATCCTCAAAAACGTCTACAACGGCGAAGGCAAGATCACCGAACAGGAAGACGGCCTCGGCCATCTATGGAAACTCGAATACAAAACGAGTGAAACTATCGTCACTGAACCCGAAGGTGGCAAACGCAAATACGGCTTCGACGGTCAGGATCGCGTCGTATCGGAAACCGACCAGCTTGGTCACACGACGACCACCACCTATGACGAAGCAGGCAACGTCCGCGAAGTCATACAACCGGGCGGCGCCAAATGGACCCTCGGTCACGACCCGGCCGGCAATCTCACGTCGGTCAAAGACCCAGAAGGCGGGGAACGCGAATACGAATACAACGCCCAGAACCGACCCACCGCCTTCACCGATGCTCGCGGGAACACCTGGAGCTATGAATGGTCCAAAGCAGGCGACCTCGAAAAGATTGAGGACCCAGAAAGCGGCGAAACTACCTTTACCTACAACGAATCGGGCCAGCCGCTGACGAAGATCGACCCGGACAAACACAAAACGGAATTCAGCTACGACTCGCGCGGCAACGAGCTCAGCGAAACCGATCCGCTCAGCCACAAAACGAGCTACGAATACAACAACCGCAACTACCTGACCGCCAAGACGGTGCCGGGCCTGAAAGCGGAAAAATTCGAACGCGACGCCTATGGCAACCTGCTGGTGCGCACGACGCCCGAAGGCCATACGACCAAATACGCCTACGACAAAAACGGCCTGCCGACCCAGATAACCGATCCGGGCGAAAACGTCTGGAAAATCGAACGCAACGCAATGGAGCGGCCCACGGTCTACACCGACCCGCTCGAAGGGCAGATCAAACTCTCCTACAACGGCGATCTCAAGCAGACCAAAGTTGTCAACCGCCGAGGCAAGGAAACGACCTTCGCCTATGACCTCGCCAACCAGCTCATCGAAGTCAGTCGCCCCGAAGGCGAAGACTTGAGCTTCGGCTACGACGCTCGCGGCAACCGCACCAGCGTCATTGATCCCCGCGAACATGAAACGACCTACGAATACGACCTCCTAAATCGAATGACGAAGACCAGCGAGCCTCTGGCCGTGACCACGGAATATGGCTATGACGTCAATGGCGACCTCACCTCGGTCAAAGACCCGCGCGGCAACACGACGAGCTACGCCTACGACAAACTAGGCCGCCTCACCGAAGTCGCCCAGCCGCTTGAAAAGACGACCACCTACAGCTACGACGCGGCCAGCAATCCGCTTACGAAGTCTACGGCCACCGGGACACTTGAATTCGCCTACGACGCCGCTAACCGCCTGACGGAAGTGAGCGAAGGCGAATCGACGCTGCGCTCCTACGGCTACGACGCTGCTAACCGCACGACCAGTGCAACTGACACGCAGGGCGACAAAATCGAAGTCGGCTACAACGAAGAGGGACACGTCAGCTCGATCAACGACGGCCGCGGCCAATCGTTGACGCGCAACTACAACTCGCGTGGGCTGCTGACCAAACAGGTCGACGGTCGTGGCACGCTCGAATACGGCTATGACAAACTCGACCGCCTGACCTCACTGACCGACCCACAGGGCAAAGCCCTCGGCTTCGGCTATGACCCAGAGGGCGACCTGACTGAAGTAACTCGCCCCAATGGCGTCACCACGACCAACGTATACAACGATGCCGGGCGCCTTGCTGAAACCACTTCGATCGAAGGCGGCGAACCGCCGACGACGCTCGAATCGCTCGAATATGGATACGACGCCGCTGGCAACGTGACCAGCAAGATCGACCAGCGTCTCGAACAGGAAACCACCTACGCCTACGACGCGCTCAACCGCCTCACCGAATTCAACCCACCCGGCGAAGGGGCGAGCAGCTACGGCTACGACAAAGCCGGTAACCGCACCGAAGCTGGCGGCACGACCTACAGCTTCAACGCGCTCAACCAGCTCACCGAAGCCTCGGACGGGACCACGTACGGCTACGACGGCGCCGGGCGGATGATCGACAAGGTCAAAGGTTCCGAAGAAACGAGCTACGCCTGGGAACCGCTAGACCATCTGGCCAAAGTCGAAGGACCGAGCGGAACCGCGAGCTACGCTTACGACGCTTTGGGACGCCTTAGCGAACGCACGAGCGAATCGGGCGCCCGGGTCGCGCATTACGGCGACCTCACCGACATGCCGACCTACGACGCCAATGGAGAAGGGGAAACCGTCACCAGCTTTGTGCAAGGAGCGCACGGGCTTGTCGAGCAGCGCTCCGGCGAAGCGACCGCGTATCCGCTTGCCGACGCTCACGGCGACATCACCGCGATCACCGGCCCGACTGGTGGTGTGGAATCCCGGCAAAGCTACGATCCCTGGGGTGTGCAGCTCTCGGGTCCGACGCTCGAAATGGGATATCTCGGTGCGCAAGAGCGCCGCGCTGATTCGGCGTCGGGACTTATTCAAATGGGGGCGCGTTCCTATGATCCAGCACTCGGCAGCTTCTTCTCTGAGGACCCGATGTTGACCACGATCGGGGCCGCGCAGATAAGCAACCGTTATGCGTACGCGGCTGATCGCACGCCAAATCTCACCGATCTAACCGGAAGGTACCCCTTCGAAAGCGTGGTCAATGGCGCGACGGAAATGGTCGAATCTTGGGCAGAAGACCCACTGAATTTCGGCGATCCGAGGGAGCTAGTCACGGCGGCACAGGAATACTGGGTGCAAAGCGAAAGCCCGCTTTCCTATCCCGCGGGTTCCCTGGTCAGCATCATCGACCTTGCGGTGAACCCGAGTCGCCTCGACGACTACATGAAGTACAACCATCTGCCCGGTAAGCAGCTCCTCGAAGACTGCTACAACGGCGGCCATCCGGCACGCACGATTGGCAGTATCGCGGGCGCCACCGGGGGCTTCATACGAGGAACCGCATCTGCGATAGGGGATCTAGGAGCACGCGGCGTCGGGGTTGGAGTGGTCAGCGGAGCGGCCGGCTCGGGAATCGGCGCAACCGTCGGCACCCTTGGCGGCTGCGGGGTCGGCGTTATCGCGGGATTGGTGGGATAACGCTTCGATCCGACGGAGGGCAATCTGCATGGCAGAGATCACACTGACAAGGCCACCCGGGTATCGAGTTGATCGTGGGCGAGAGTACCGCGTGGATATCGACGGCCAGAAGGTCGGAAGCATCAAAATTGGGGAAACCAAGGTTTTCACCCTTCCGCCAGGTGGACACGAGTTGCAGCTAAAGCAGGACTGGGCCGCTAGCGAAAAGCTGCAAGTTGAGCTTGGCGATAATGATCGGGCGCAATTTGTGTGTGCTCCCCGGATCAAGCAGAATGAGGAAACCGTGATGGTTGGCGTCCGGGCTATCTACTGGTTGACCTTTGGTTGCAGACGCTATATCGACCTTCGCCCCGGTGACGAAATCGCTGCTGAGGACCAGCCAAAGCGTGGACTGTTTGGTTTGAATGGACCTATGCTCTTTGGGATAGTTCTTGCGATTGGCATCGCCTACTGGGCGTTGACGGGACAAAGCATTGTGGTCTTGGGAGTTGTAGTAGCGGCAATGGCTTTTGTGGCTTCAGGTCTCGTCGGCAGAGGGATTGGCAAGGGTGCTGGGCAGATCAGCAGGGAAGCCCAGAAGCGCCGCGACATTTGATGGCGATCGCTGCCCTCACCACTCTCGCCGTCTCGCTGCGCCAAGGGCCTCGCCCGGCGCAGCGATCCCGAGTTGCGATCCCGGCCGGGATCTGATCTCGTCTCAGACAATGATCGCCAGTAGTCCGACTCCAGCCTCAACGATCGGACTCGCCGAGCCGCCCACGACGCGGTTCGCGTTCTTCGGGCGCGTCTCGACCGACGATGTGCAAGATCCTTCTCTGTCGATTCCGCGTCAGCTCGGCACCTGCGAGGACGCGATACGGCCGGCCGGCGGCGAGATCGCCTCCTACTACTGGGACATCGAGTCCGGCCGCAAGGATCTCTCAAAGCGCGGGCACGGTGCGGACCCCGCCGACTTCAAGGTGTCTGTCCCACGTGATGGCGGCCTCCCGGACCTTCTCGCGGCCGCGGCCAACGGGCGGCCGTTCGACGCGGTGATCGTGGAGTCGATCGACCGGCTCTCGCGAATGACCGCCGACGGCACGCGGATAGAGCGCGACCTTGAGCTGCTCGACGTCCCCTTGTTCGCTGCCGATGAGCCAATGGTGACGAGCGCGACTGCGATCCTCACGCGGCGGGTCAAGCAAGGCGTCGCCGAGTGGTACGTGCGCGACCTGATCGAGAAGAGCCGCCGGGGCATGGAGGAGTCGGTGCGCCAGGGCTGGCACACCGGCGGCCCTGTCCCCTACGGCTATGCGCTGGAGGCGCACCCCCACCCGAACCCGCACAAGGCGCGCGAAGGCAAGCACAAGCACAAACTGGTTATCGACCCGGATCGCGCGCCGATCGTCCTGATGATCTTCTCTTGGTACTGCGTGCGCCACCTCGGGCTCGGCGAGATCTGCGACAAGCTCAACCGCGATCTCGACCGCTACCCGCCGCCCCGGCGCAACCCCAAGGACGAGATGCCGCTGCGGCAGACCTGGAGCCGGTCGCAGATCCGCTCAATGCTGCGCAACCCCAAGTACACCGGCTACAACGTCTGGAACCGCCATGACAAACGCAAAGGCCGCCCGCTGATCCGCCCGCGATCGGAGTGGGTCTGGAGTCCAACCCCGACCCATGAGGCGATCGTCCCGCGGGAGCTGTTCGATCAGGTTGAGGAGCGCGCCCATCGCAACAGGATCGCTGCCAAGACGCCGACGACCGCCCGCCCCTACCACGGCGCCCCCGTTCGCAAGGGGCGGACCTATGTGCTGCGCGGCCGGGTCCGCTGCGGCATGTGCGGGCGCCGCATGGAGGGCAGCCACCAGAAGCACAAGAACTGGTATCGCTGCCAGTACGTCACCCGTCGCGGCCCAATCGCCGCCGACGTGGCCGGCCATCCGCGGGTCCTGGGGATCAAGGAGGAGACGATCCTCGACGCCATACTCGACTTCCTTGGCCGGCGCATCTTCGGCCCCGATCGCCTTCGGCTGTTGCGCGCTGAGTTGGCACAGGCGACCACCGCTTCATGGGAGGGGCACGACGCCGAGCTTGACCGTCTACAGCGCGAGAAAGGCGAAGTGCAGCGCAGCCTCTACCGACAGTCCCTCCGACTGGAGGAGCACGATGACCCCAGCCACCCGATCGTCGCACTCGCCACCCGCCGCATCGAGGAGCTGGCTGCCCGCCAGGAAGCAATAGAGGAGGACCTACACGAAGTCAACGCGCCGGCTGGAGCTTGCCGCCAGCGTGACGCCGGAACTGGTCGCAGATCAGAGCCGGTCGCGGGAAGGTGTCCAAAACCCGCCCCCGCTATTCCTCCATTAGTGACTTCCTCGCCTCCTGAAGCCGCTGATTTGGACTGTACGATCAGGTCATGACCAAGTCTGAGCTGCACGCGCAGATCGACTCGATGACCGAGGAGGAAGCAGCGCAGGTCAAGCTGATCTTCGCCCCGGAGTGGCCCTCTAAAGCGACCTCCATCGAGGAGATCCGCAAGCGGACCGGGACCAAGCCGATGAGCTCCGAGGATTTCGACCGGCACTTCGGGTCGTTGCTGACCGACGGCGAGGGGTAGGGGTGTGGGCGCAGGCGCAGGTTTGCGCTTCGAAGTCCGAGTCGTCGATCAGGTGCTCGCAGAGGATTTGCCCCGCTGCACGAAGTCAGGACAGGCAGCGATCGAACCGGTCATAGAAGAGGTGCGCCGCGACGGCGTTCCTCGCGAATGGCTTCTTCGTTGCGAAGAAGAAGGCCACGATGGGACTCGTCTCGGTGGCTGCGTGAAGTTCTATATCCCGCGACCGGCCGGCCAGTGGGGCGCAGTTCTTGCAGCTGATGAAGAGGCTTCGAAGTCTGCTTTGGTCTCGATCGCTGTCGGCGAGCGCCATCCGGATCGACCGTGGCGCCCGAGCGTCTACGAGATCGCGCATCGTCGGCATAACATGTGAGTCTCGAACCGGGTCCTAGCTTTGCCTAGTAGCTACTAGCCGAAACCCAGACTGGTCGACCCCATCGAGAAAATTCCTAGCCTTCCTTCACCACGCGATCCCTGCGTGCAGCGGTTTTCCCTTCCGGTTCTGGTGGCGGTGATCCTCGCGCTGCAGCCCGCTCTGCCGGCGGACGCGGCAACCTCGAGCGCGGCCGTCGGTCCGGGAGGGGCGGTCGCTCCCCAACTGATCCTGATCCACGGCGGCTCCTTCCTCTATGAAGACCCGGCGTTCGAATCGCTGACGCGCCGCCGAGCCCTCAGGGCGGGGTTCGCGCCCCACTATCTGCGCTATCCGCTCGGCGACATGCCGGCTGCGTTCCAGGCCGCGCGGGCGGAGGCGGTGCGTCTGCGGGCCAGGTATGGGAGCGCGGTCTACGCCTACGGGTCATCGGCCGGCGGCACCCTCGCGGCATTACTCGCCGGCGACGGTCTGGTCTCTGCCGCCGTGGCGAAGGCGCCGGTGTCCGATCTGCTGGATTGGGAATGGCCCCTGAGCGCCTATGGCCCCGACTACTTCGAACGGATCGGGTTGTCCGCCCCGGCGGCCAGGCGCAGGCTCTCGCCCCTGCGGCGGCGCGCCAAGGAGCCGCTCCTGATCTTGCAGGGCCGCCAGGACCGAGTCGTGCCGGTGGCGATGAGCAGGGAGTACGCTGTGAAGTTCAAGCGCGTGTACCTGTGGGTGGTCCAAGGTGGGCACCACACCGAGCGCATCAGGCCCGAGCTCCTGAGCCGTGCCTTCGACTGGCTCGCCCGCGTCGCCAGCGCCCACCGAAACTGAGGGACGTCCTATCTCCGCCAAGAGCGGCTTTCGGCCGGACATCGAGGGCCTGCGGGCTGTCGCGATCGTCGCCGTCCTGCTCTGCCACGCGGGCCTCTCCTTCATGGCCGGCGGCTACGTCGGGGTCGACGTCTTCTTCGTCATCTCCGGCTTCCTCATCACCCGGCTGCTGCTCGGTGAGCTCGACCGGACCGGCGGCATATCCCTGCGCCGCTTCTACGCGCGCCGCGCAAAGCGCCTGCTGCCGCTGAGCGCTGTGCTCCTCGCCGCGGTGGGTGTCCTTTCGCTGCTGCTCCTTTCTCCCGTGCGAGCGGTCGAAGTCTCCGGCGACATCGTCAGTTCGGCCCTCTACACCGCCAACTGGCACTTCGCGGCCCGGTCGGTCGACTACTTCGCCCAGGAAGTCGAACCGAGCCCGGTTCTGCATCTCTGGTCGCTGGCGATCGAGGAGCAGTTCTACCTCGTCTGGCCGACCCTTCTGCTCGCAGTCACCTGGTTCTGGCGAAAGCGCGGGGGCTCTCTCCGCCCGGCGATCTGGGTGACGCTCGCGGTCACTCTGGTGGGCTCGCTCCTGCTCGGCATCCACCTCACCGAGGACCAACCGGCCGCCGCCTACTTCTCGACCTTCGGCCGCGCCTGGGAGCTGGCCCTCGGGGCCGGGCTGGCGGTCCTCGGGGCGGTGCGCATACCCCGCGCTCTGGCGGCCGGGGTCGGCTGGGCCGGCCTGGCGGCGATCGTCTACGCGGCCGTCGTCTTCGACGCCGGCACTCCCTTTCCGGGAACCGCCGCACTCCTGCCCACCCTTGGCGCCGCCTGCCTGATCCTCGCCGGCTCCTCCGTCCACGCCCGGGCGAAGGGTGCCCCCGCCTGGCTGCTCTCGCTTCCCCCCGTCCGCTATGTCGGGCGGATCTCCTACTCGTGGTACCTCTGGCACTGGCCGGCGCTGATCTTCGCCGCCGTCATCTGGGGTCCGCTATCTGTCCCCGCCGCCCTCTTGGTGGTAGCCGCATCCTGGGTTCCCACCGCCGTGACCCACCACCTGATCGAGGATCCACTGCGTCTGTCCCGAGCACTCGCTCATCGGCCGAACCGGGCTCTCGCGATCGGCCTCGGCTGTATGGCGATCGGCGTCTGTGGCGGCGTCGGTCTTGCCCACTTTCAGCCGACCCTCCGCACGGCGCCGCTGGCCGACGTCAGAGGCGCCGCCGCGCTGCCCGAGCAGCCCCGCCCGCAGCAGCGCGCCGTCGCCGTCCGCCCGAACCCGTTGCGAGCGGCGGCCGACCGCTCACGCGCCTACTACGACGGCTGCCTGGTCGGGATCAGCGGCACGAATTCAAATAAGTGCCTGTACGGCGATCCCGACGGAGAGCGGACCCTGATCCTCTTCGGCGACTCTCACGCGATGCAGTACTTCCCGGCGCTCGAGGAGCTGGCGGAAACTCATCATTGGCGCCTGATCACGCTGGTGAAGGCCGAATGCACGCCCGGCGAAGTGAAGATTCGCAGCATGATCGCCGACCGCGAGTACTCACAATGCGATGCCTGGCGGGAGGAGTCGTTGCGGCGGATCGAAATGGGCGGCGGGTCCACTCTCGTGGTGATGAGCGGCGACACCGCATATGTCCCCTACGGCAGCGACGGCGGAGAGCTGAGCGGCGAAGCGGCTGCCACCGCGATGGAAGCGGGCTACCTCGCGACCCTGACGCGCATCCACCGGGCCGCGCTGCGGACGGTGGTCATCCAGGACACCCCCGCTTCGGCCAGCGACGTCCCCGGCTGCGTCTCTGAAGACCTCCAGCACCTCGCGTCATGCGCCTTTCCGCGAGTTCACGACGAGGACAAGGAATTCGACGTTCGCGCCGCCCGCTCCGCGCCAGGCGGCCATCTGATCGATATCAACCGCGAGATCTGCCCCGACGACCTCTGCCGCGCGGTGATCGGCAACGCGCTCGTCTACCGGGACAAAAGCCACCTCACCGCGACCTTCGCCCGCACCCTTGCCCCGGCGATAGAACGCGGCCTGAAGAGAGCCGGGTTGTCCTGATCCTCGCCAGCGGTAGACGGGCCTTCCCCGCTCGGCTCCTCGTCAGGCCCTCGCGGCGCCGAGCAGGGGGTCGACCTTGTTGAGCGTTTCGGTCATGCCCTGCTCCATCCCCATCTCGAGCATCTGTTCCATCGAGGCGCGGTCGCCGAAGTGGGTTTGGATCGACATCGTGGCGCTGCCGTCGGCCTCGGCGATCGTCACCGTCATCCCCGTCGGACCTCCGTCCTCCGGCTTGCCCTCGTCGTCGACGACGTCGTCGGTCATGTGCAGCCGGTGGGGCGGCTCGACCTCCTCGATGCGCCAGCGGCCGTGGTGCTTCTCGCCGTCCGGACCGGTCATGAAGTAGGTGGTGCGGGCGCCGACCGTCAGCTCGTGCTCGACGAAGGTGGACGGGTGGGACGGCGGGCCCCACCAGCGCTCCAGCTGGCGCGGATCCGCCCACAGCTCCCAGAGGCGCTCGGCATCGGCCTCGAACTCGGCCGTGATCGTCATGGTCAGGGCGTCGATGTCCTTGCTTACGTCGGTGACGGGCATCAGTTGTCTCCTTTGTCGGTTTCGAGGATCTGCTCCATCCGCTCGATCCGGCCCCGCCAGTCCGCCTCGAGGCGATCGAGTGCGGCGCGGGCGCGCGCGAGGGCGTCGGTCTCGGTGTGGACGATCGACTCGCGACCGACCCGGTGCTTGCTCACCAGTTCGGCCCGCTCCAGCACGGCGACGTGCTTCTGCATCGCCGTGACGCTGATCGGGTGTTCGCGGGCCAGGGCCGAGACCGAGAGCCGGCCCTCGTGGGCGCGGCGGAGGATGTCGCGGCGGATCGGATCGGCCAGCGCCCGGAACAGCAGGTCGGTTGCCCCCTCGTCGTCGCGGGTCGATTTTTCTCTTACAACCATCTGGTTGTAAGTTAGCACGACGGGTGCATTGATCCGCCGGCGCCTCCCTTGCGCAGTTGTAGGCACCTACCCCCTGTTTGCAAGGAGCGACATCCAATGGACCCCGAACTGAGCCTCGACCGCGTTGACGTCGATGGCGCGATCCGCGAAACCGCCCACGAGGCCTCCGAGGCGCTCGAGGGTGGCGACACCCGACTCGATTTCCTCAAGAAGGCCGGTCTCGCCGGCGGTGCCGTGATGGGCGGCGGCGCCCTGCTCGGCGCGCTCACGCCCGGAGCCGCGCTGGCGGCGAGTGGCAAGGGACGCCCTCCCGCCAAATTCGGCAAAGGCGACGTCGGCATCCTCAACTTCGCCCTCACCCTCGAGTACCTCGAGGCGGCGTTCTACAACGAGGCCACCGCCAACCAGAAAAAAGCCTCGTTCATCAAAGACGGGCAGACCCAGGTCTTCCTGAAGACGGTGACCGCCGACGAGAACGCGCACGTCGCCTTCCTGAAAAAGGCGCTGGGCAAAAAGGCGGTCGCCGCACCGAAAGTCGACTTCGGGGGCACCACCTCGGAGGAGGCGGCCTTCGTCAAAACCGCCGTCGCGCTGGAGAACACCGGCGTCGGCGCCTACTCGGGTCAGGCCCTCAACATCCAGACCCCGACGACCGTCGGAGCGGCGCTCTCGATCCTGACCGTGGAGGCCCGCCACGCATCGGTGATCGGCTTGATCGCGAAGAACAACCGCAAGGGGATCGCCCCCAACGGCGCCTTCGACGTCCCCCTCACCGCCGCCCAGGTGCTGAAGGCAGTCGGAGCGACCGGATTCTTGAAGTAACCCGTACCGGAGCACCCGGCGGAGCCGACCGGCTCCGCCGGCACACCCCGAGTCGACCGTCGGTCGCCTCCCACCGAATCGGAGGAATCATGCCCAACATAGGACCCATGGAGATCGGGCTGGTCCTGATGATCGCCCTGATCGTCTTCGGACCCAAAAAGCTGCCGGACCTAGGCAGGTCGCTCGGCAAAGGGATACGCGAGTTCAAAGGCTCCGTCACCGGTGAGGACGAGCCGGAGGTGAGCCACCCCGCCGCGATCGAGCCCGCCGGCTCTGACGCCGAGCCGACCCGGGCGCCCGAGGCCGGGCCGGTCACCAAGATCCCGGCCTGAGGTACGACTATGCGGCGCGTCAAAGCGATCTCGCACGACGACGAGCTGAGCCTCGTCGAGCATCTCGACGAGCTGCGCGCGCGCATCGTCGTCTCGATCACGGTCTTCGGGGTGGCGCTCGGCCTCTGCTTCTGGCAGAGCGACACGCTGCTGGCGCTGGCCAGCGGCCCCCTTCCCTCAGATCACGACCAGCTGATCACCTTCGGCGTCACCGAGCCGTTCACGACGACGCTGACGGTCTCCACCTACGGGGCGATCATCCTCTCGATGCCGATCATCCTCTACCAGGCCTACGCCTACCTGCTGCCCGCGTTCAGCAAGCGCGAGCAGCGGGCCATCCTGCCCCTGCTCCTCATGATCCCCCTCCTGTTCGTCGCGGGCATCGCCTTCGGCTACTTCGTCGTCCTCCCGGCGGCGACGAGCTTCCTCCTCAACTTCAACGACTCCCAGTTCAACATCCAGGTCCGGGCCAGGGAGTACTACGGATTCTTCGCCCAGACGCTGCTCGCCTGCGGGGTCGTCTTCCAGGTGCCGGTCGGGATCCTCGCGGTCACCCGCCTCGGCATCCTCAGCGTCTCCCAGCTGACCCGGAACAGGCGCTACGCCTACCTCGGCTGCGCCGTCGTGGCAGCGGCCCTTCCCGGCGTCGACCCCGTCACGATGCTGATCGAGACGGCGCCGCTGATCCTCCTCTACGAGCTCAGCATCGTCCTCGCGAGAGTGTTCGGCGGGACCCGGGCGGTTCCGCTGGGGGAGCCGGCGGTACAGAAGCCCTGAGGAGGGCTCACACGAAGATCTCGAGGCCCTCGGTCCGGCTCTTGACAGGTCCAGGATTTACCCCTATATAGAGTTTCTATATGACGGTCCGCCTGACGACGCAGGTGCTTCACCTTCTCGCCGTGATGCTGGAGGAGCCGGAGGGCGAGTGGTACGGGCTCGAGCTGTTCAGAGTGACGGGCATCAAGCCGGGAACGGGTTATCCGATCCTGCAGCGACTGCTTCGGGCCGAGTGGGTCGAGCGGCGTGAAGAGCCGATCGATCCGCGGGTCGAGGGACGCCCGGCACGGGCTCTGTACCGGTTTACCCCGGGCGGACGGCTCCATGCCGAAGATGCGGTGAAGGGTCATCTGACCAGCCTGGCGCAGAAAGGGCGGCTGAAAAAGGCTCGGGTGCAGCCGGCATGACCGCCCTCCTCTACCTGACCTTCGTGACGCCGGTCCTGCTCGTCTGCCTCTGGCTGGCCGCAACGGCCCTGCAGGCAGTCGTGGGGGAGGAGGCGATCGGCCAGGTCAAGAGGCTCGCTCGTGTGTTGGTCAAGCGGGCGGCCCGATCCCTGCCGCCCGACGAGCGCGAGACCTTCATCCGGGACGTACTCGCCGAGTTGGACAGCGATGAGCTCGAGGACAGGCCCCTATCGCAGCTCTTGATGGCGATCGACCTCTGGATCCATTCGTCAGGTCTTCGCCCTGGAGGCAGCGAAGTGGTGCGGAGGCTTCGCCAGAGACTCGGCTCGACGCTCGTTTGGTGCTCGGGCGCCGACGCCCGGATCCTCTCCTACGTTCCCGCCGAACGAGGCTTCGCAACGGCCCTCGGCGGTTCAGTTCTCCTCGTCGGAGGCTTCTCTGGCTCGGCAGTTGCCTTCGTCGCCGGAGGCCGGTTGTTTCTGGACCCGCCAGTCGCGGCCTTTGCGGGGGTTGTCGTCTGCGCTCTCGTCGTCTTGATAGAGCGCTTCCTCCTCGTCGTCGAGTTTTCGACCTGGAGGAGGTCCTGGGTGTCGTTTTTCTGGTCTTTGTCCCTGCAGATAATGCTCGCGTACCTGGTCGCAGAGACCGTCAAGCTTGTTCTGCTGCAGCCTGTCGTGCTCGAGCCGTCGGTGCTTGGCGACGGGTTGAGTCCGCAGTACGACCGGTCTTCGGAGGTTTTGACGGAAGGGGTCGGGCAACTGGTCTGGATCCATGGGAGGGAGGCCCTGTTTGAAGGGATGCTCGACGTGATCCTCATGGCGATCGTCTGCACGCCCTACGTCGCCTTGCTGCTCCGGCGTCTCGGCGGTCCCCGACCGATCTACGACCTCGTGAGCGAGGAGCTGCGCAAGGCGGAGTAGGTCAGGTGCGATGTCGTTCCGAGTGGCTCCCGTGGAAGACTCCTCATATGGGGGCTCGCGTGCCGACGAGGCTGGTAGGTGTCGATGGGGACCGGCGGTCGCCGGGGCAGATCAGGTCGCGGGAGCGGGTTCGGGATCTGGCCGAGGTCTATACGCATGAGCAGGAGGTCCAGGCGATGCTCGACCTGGTGCCCGAGATGTTTCCGAGCGCCCTCGACCTCGGCAATACGGACCGCACGTTTCTCGAGCCCGCCTGCGGTCACGGCAACTTCCTCGTCGAGATTCTGCGCCGCAAGCTCGCGTACGTAACTCGGCGCCGCTATGGGCGCGGGGAGCGCTTCGAGCATCGGGTCCTGCGCTGCTTGGCATCGACGTATGGGATCGACATCTGCGAGGAGAACGTCGGCGAGGCGCGCGAGCGGATGCGGGCAGTGGTCGAGGCGCACGTCCAGGAGCAGCTGAGCGATGAGGCGACCGTCGGTTTCGTCGCGGCCGTCGAGGCGATCCTCGTCACCAACGTCATCTGCGCCGACACGCTCGCCGACGTCGCGGAGATCGAGCTTGTCGAATACAAGCCCGGCGGCGGTGGCACCTTCATCCGGGAGTGGTCGCGTCCGCTCGATGTAGACGTCGACACGCCCAACCTGTTCTCGTTGCCGCCGCGGCGCGACGAGGTACCCGTCCACTACTCCGAGCTCGCACGCCAGACCGAGGCATCCGCCGCCGACTCGACGCGGGAGAAGGCCGCCTGATTCCGGTTCAAGAGCGTCAGTACGTGCCCGACATCCTCGAGTGCCTTGCGCAGCTTTCAAACGACGAGGTGCCGACGCCCCCGAAGCTCGCAAATGCGATGCTCGACCTGCTGCCCGCCGAGGTCTGGGGGAGGCATGACTACCGCTGGTGCGATCCGTGCTCGAAGTCGGGGGTGTTCCTGCGCGAGATCGTCAAACGCCTCCTGTTCGAAGGGCTGGTCGATTGGGAGCCGGACTTCGAGAAGCGCCGCGAGCACATATTCCGCAACATGGTCTTCGGCTCTGGGATCACCGAAATGACCGGGATCATCTCGCGCCGCACCCTTTATTACTCGCGCCATGCCGCAAGCGAATATTCGGTGGTCCGCATGGCCTCAGACGACGGGAACCTGCCGTTCGTCCGCGCCGAGCATGAGTTCAAAAAAGGGCGGTGCACGATCTGTGGGGCGCCCGAAGACCTGGAACGCGGACCTGACCGCGAGAACTACGCCTACGCCTTCATCCACGGGGCGTACCCGACCGAGGAGATGAGAGAGATGAAGTTCGACGTGATCGTGGGCAACCCGCCCTACCAGCTCGGGGCGAGCGGTGGAGCGGCGCCGGGAAGCTTTGCGATGCCGGTGTACCAGAGGTTTGTCGAACAGGCGATCGAGATGGATCCAAGGTTCATCGCGATGATCACCCCGTCACGGTGGTTTGCGGGCGGCCGGGGCCTGGACGATTACCGCGCTCGAATGCTGGGCGATTCGCGGATCAGGGAGCTCGTCGACTTCCCCGACTGCAACGACTGCTTTCCAGGCGCCGACATCTCAGGCGGTGTTTCCTACTTCCTGTGGGATCGCGAGCATGACGGCGAGTGCCGGATCACGACGAAACTCCACGGGAAGGAGTTGGACGAGCCGGAGGTGCGAGCACTCGACGAGCACGACACCTTTGTCCGTTACAACACCGGCGCGGACATCGTCAGGAAGGTCTGGGCGGAGGGGGCGCGCCAGGATGCCCTATCCGAAAAGGTCTCGCCGATACAGCCGTTCAGCATTCGCACCCACTTCAAGGGAGCGGAGTCACCCGACGAGTTGAAGGACCCCGTCGCGCTCCGCGGTAGAAGCGGCATCACCTACGTCGAGCGCAGTGAGATCCCGCGGAACCATGAGTGGATAGACCAGTGGAAGGTTCTCCTCGGTCGCGCATTCGGGGATCGCGGAGGGTTTCCCTACAAGATCACCAGCGACCCGATCGTCCTCGGTCCCGGGACGGCCTGCACCGAGACGTACCTGGTGATCAACAGGTTTGCAACCGAGCAGGAGGCTCGCCGCTTCGCCGCCTATCTCGCGACGCGATTCGTGCGTTTTCTCATCTCGCTCCGCAAGTACACCCAGGACATCTACAACGAACGCTTTGCCTTCGTTCCCGACCTGCCGATGGACCGCGACTGGACCGATGCTGACCTCTACGACCGCTACGGCCTGACCAGCGACGAGGTCGCCTTCATCGAATTCCAGGTCAAAGAGATGTCTGTTCCCGAGCCTGTCGAGGCGTGAGCAACCGCATCTACGCCTACACGGTCGTCGGCAAGGACGCCGAGCCGTGGGAGCGGATATCGGGGCAGCACCGCAAGGGCGGAGCGGGCCTGATCAAGGTCGGTCAAACGACCAAGCGGTCTGCGAGGGAGCGGATCAAGCAGCAGCTGGGCACGGCCTACCCGAACCTCGACGGGGTCGAGATCCTGCTCGACGAGCCGGCCGTTCGCGAGGACGGCACCGAGTTCAAGGACCATGAGGTCCACGCTGCGCTGGTGGGGGAGGGGATCCGCCGTGCCGAGGGCGAGTGGTTCGAGGTAGAGCTCGACGAGGTAAAGGCGGCAATCAACAAGGTGCGCTCCGGGGTTCCGTTCGAACCCACGCGCACCGAGTCGTTCCAAATGCGCCCCGAGCAGAAGGCCGCCGTCGAGCGCACCGCCTCCTACTTCCGCAGCCACGCCGGCGACAGCAAGCCACCGAAGTTCCTCTGGAACGCGAAGATGCGGTTCGGCAAGACCTTCGCCACCTACCAGCTCGCCAAGGCGATGGGTTGGAAACGCGTGCTCGTCCTCACCTACAAGCCTGCGGTCCAGGCGGCGTGGCGCGACGACCTGCTCGGCCATGTGGACTTCGCGGGCTGGCACTTCGTCGACCGCGAAACGCCGATCGCAGAAGCCGACCGACTGCTCAGTGGCCCCGAGCCGGTTATCCGCTTCGTCTCCTTCCAGGATCTGAACCAAAAGCTGGAGGGCGGGCTTGTCAAGGCCCACAACGAGTCGATCCACCTGACCGACTGGGACTGCATCGTGCTTGACGAGTATCACTTCGGCGCCTGGCGGGACAGTGCTCGCGAGCTCTATGACCCTGCTGACAAGGCGCTGGCCGAGGAGACCGAGCCCGACGACGAGGTGACCGAAGAGGACATCGGCCTCGACTCCGAGCACTACCTGTATCTCTCCGGAACTCCGTTCCGAGCGATCACGAACGGCGAGTTCACCGAGGATGCGACGTTCGATTGGACCTACGTCGACGAGCAGGCGGCGAAGGAGGGATGGGGCGAGAGCCAAGGGCAGAACCCCTATCTCGAGTTGCCCGGAATGGAGATGTACGCGTACGAGATCGCTCCGGAAGCGTCGACCTGGGCCAGCGACGGCGAGTTCTCGGGCTTTTCGCTGTCGGAGTACTTCAAGGCGACGCGACAGGGCGCGGAGCGGGGAATGCCGAAACCCGGGGATTGCGTGTTCGAGGATCCTCGGCGTGTCTCCGAGTTCCTCGAGATGCTCCGCGGCACGCTTGCCGAGCAGATCAAGGTTCAGATCGTCTCGGGGCAGAGCCCACCCTTCCCATACGAGCACCCGGCGTTCACCGAGCAGATCAGGCACTCGGTCTGGTACCTGCCCGATGTGGCCTCCTGCTTCGCGATGCGCGACATGCTCGACGCCCACCCTTACTTCTCGGGCTTCGAGGTCGTGGTCGCCGCGGGACCGGGGGCGGGCCAGGGTGCCGAGGCGAAGCCGCCGGTCGAGGCGGCGATCGCCCTCGCCGAGAAGGAGCACACCTCCGGCTCGATCACGCTCTCCTGCGGCAAGCTGATGACCGGCGTCACGGTTCGCGAGTGGGGCGCGATCCTGATGCTGCGTTCCCTGAAGTCTCCCGAGTCCTATTTCCAGGCGGCGTTCCGGGTGCAGTCGCCCTACGCGATCCGCGACCCGGAGGGTGGGCTCGAGGTGCGGAAGCCAACTTGCTACCTGTTCGAGTTCGACCCCGATCGGGCGCTCTCGCTCTTGACGGAGTACGGGCTACGGCTCGCGGCCCAGCAGGACGAGACCCCCGAGCAGGCGATCGGCAAGCTGATCAATTACCTGCCGATCTTCGGCTTCAAGGGCGGGAGCATGTCGGCGCTGGAGGCTTCGGACGTCCTCGACTGGGCGACGGCGGGTGTTGGCGCCACCGCACTGGCGAAGCAGTGGAACTCTCCCGTGCTGGTTGAAGTGAACGAGCGCACCCTGTCTGCCGTGCTCGATCACCCCGAGCTGCTGGCGACGCTCTCGCAGATCGAGGACTTCCGTGCCCTCGTGGACAACGCCGAGCACGTCGTCACCTCGACGAAGATGTTGAAGAAGGCAAAGCGCGAGCAGGGCGGACAGCTCGATTCCGAGCAGAAGCGCGAGCAGTCGGAGATCGCCAGGCAACGCAGGGAGATCCGCGGAAAGCTGCAGAAGTTCCTCGCTCGTGTGCCTGTGTTCATGTACGGGACCGACTTCCGCGAGGAGGCGCTCAAGCACGTCATCGAGTCTCTGGACCCGGCGCTCTTCGAGCGGGTGACCGGGCTCACGATCGAGGACTTCAGGCTGCTCAGCGACCTCGGCCTGTTCAACGCGCGGAACATGGACGCGGCGATCTATCAGTTCCGGCAGTTCGAGCGGGCCAGCCTCCGGTACGCCGAAGTGAGCTCTGCCGATGACGGGCAGGGTGCCGTCGGCCTGTGGGAACGGAAAGTCGACCAGTAGCTAGTCGGTCCACCAGCCGCGTCGGCCTTCGACGTCGCCGCGCGGATTCTCGCCGAGGTTGGGCGCGCCGATGACGAGGATCTCCAGGCCCTCCGGCCCGGCCTCGTAGCCTCGCCACGTGCCGGGCGAGACGCGCACCGCGTCCCACTTCTCGAGCTCGATGATCTCGTCGTCGAGCTTCATCCGCCCGCCCCCTCCCAGGACCAGGTACACCTCCTCCTGCCTCTCGTGCGTGTGGCCGTAGGGGAAGCGGTAGTTGGGCGGGACCCGCTGGTAGCCGAGGCCGGAATTCTCGAGCTCGAGCGCCTGGGTCGCCAGGCGGAACTCCAGGTCCGGGGCGCCGTCGAAGTTGGACCCGACATCCTCCAGGTCCTCCTTCAGGTTCTTGCGCGTGAACGGCACGCCGCGATCCTATGCCAGCGCCGCAGGTCCTTCCGCCCCCACGCGTCAGGTCAGCTCACGACCGAGGATCGCGTACCGCTTGTTCGGCACCGCGCCGAAGCCGTCGGCGAGGGAGCGCGATGGAGCGTTCTCGTCGTGTATCCACGTCCCGTGCAAGGTCTCGTACCTCGATTCGGACAGTTTCCGCCCGAGCTCGGCCACGAGGCCCAGGCCGATCCCTCCCCGTGCGTCGGGTAGGGCGCCGACGAGGAGCAGGACCGCCGAGTCGATCTCCTTGCGGTAGCGGCGAAAACGCAGGAGGTCGAGGGGGCCGATGGTCCCGTTCAGGCGAGCCAGGGTCTCGTTGAAGTTGGGGACCATCGCCGTGAATGCGACCGCCTCTCCCTCCTTCTCTACGAAGGAGATCAGGTCGCCGTCGATGAACGGCTTCATTTGGCTGATGAGTTCGTCGAAGACGTCCTCCTCGTAGGGCAGGACATCCGTGTTCTCGGCGAAGGAGGCGTTGAACAGCTCGCGGAAGAGGCGGGCGTCCCGCCGGAAGCGGCGCCGGTTGAAGGGACGGGTGTGAAACCCCGCTGCCGCCATCGCCGCGGTCCCCGCCTCTATTACCTCGCGCAGCTGCTCCCCCTGCTCGGTGAAGGTCCACCTGAAGGTGCGCATCGTGTAGAGGGGCTGGTATCCGTTCGTCTCGAGGAGCTCACGGTAGTAAGGGGGGTTGTAGGTCTGGAAGGCGGCCGGCCCTTCGTCAAAGCCCTCGACCAGCAGGCCCATCTCCTGGGTGCTGCAGTAGTTGAAGGGACCCATGGACTGTTTCATCCCCCGGCTCTCCAGCCATTCCTCCGCGGTCCGCAGGAGGAGCCGGGCGCAGGCCGGATCGGGGGGCGCCTCGAAGAAGCCGAAGAAGCCGCTTCGCGACCCGTACCGTTCGTTGTAGGCCGGATAGATGGTCGCTGCCACACGGCCCGTCGCCCTGCCGTCGTCGAAGAGCACGAAGTGCTCGACCTGGGCGTGGCGGTGAAACCGGTTGCGACGCCGGTTGACCGTGCGCAGCGCCATCGAGGTGAGGGGTGGGACCCAGTTCCGATCGCCCTCGTAGATCGTCCAGGGCACCTCGACAAAGGCACGGGCCAGCGTGCGGCTGTCCCCGACCGGAACTACCCGGAGGCTCATCGGGAGACGGCGCTGACCGCCGGCACGGGGTCGTGGATGGGATGTCTCAGCCTCACCCGGCAGCCATGACCGGGGACCACCGTCGCCGCCCGCCGAGCCATGGGCTCGGCTCGCTCCCGGGTCGGGACGGGCGCCGCCCGGGTCAGCAGGGCGATCAGGATCGTCTTGATCTCGACATAGGCAAACGGCGAGCCGATGCAGGCGTGGCTGCCGCGACCGAACGGGGCCCATGCGTAGCGCGGGGGGTCCGAGCGAAGAAACCGCTCGGGGCGGAACTGTGACGGGTTGTCGAAGACCTCCGGATCCCGGTGCAGCAGGGGCAGGTACGGGAGAACCACGGTCCCCGGCGCGACCGTGTAGTCGCCGAGGCGGATCTTCGATCTTGCGCGGTGGGCGGCGAAGGGGATCGGCGGCCGCAATCGCATCGTCTCCTTGACCACGGCTTCTGCGAATTCCTCGCCACCTCCCGCCGCGGTTTCCTCTCGCAGCCTCTCGAGAATGTCCGGGTGCCGAATCAGGCGCTCGACGGCCCAGGCAACCGTGATCGCCGGTGCGTCATAGCCGCCGATCACCAGCGTCAGCAGTTGATCCTGACGCTCTGGGCCTTCGGACACGCCCTCTCGCTCGGCGGCGTCGAGAAACTGCGCCATGGCATCCGCAGGAAGCGAGGCGCCGGTTTCTCGTTCGCGGCGCCGTATCTCCTCGTCGATCAACTGCCGACAGGCATCGCGCTGCCTTTGCAGGCGCCGCCAGTTCTCGAGAGCCCGCGGGTGCCCGCTGAGGAACCGGAGCGTCGACTGCCATGAGGTGATCAGCGAGAGGAGCTCCGCGAACCGCCGCTGCCAAGCCCTCAGACGCTCACCCTCGAGGCCGAAGAGGTAGCGGAGGATCGCCTCCAGCGTGATCTTCCTCAGCTCCGGCAGGAGAGCGATCGTCTTGCCTCGCGGCCATTGCTCGACCGCCCGGTCGACGGCGACGACGAGGGCTTCGCGACCGAATTCGAGCGCCGCCGGGCCGAACAGAGGAGCCACCGTTCTGCGCAGCATCCGATGTCGCCCCCCGTCGGCTACCAGCAGCGAGGCGGCGCCGTAGATAGGGGAGAGCTCATGCTGCGCTTCGAGCGCTTCGGGCTCTCCGTTGTAGAGCTGCTTGACAAGGTCCGGGTCGAGGACAACGACGGTGTCGCCGACCCTCGGCAGGCGAGCGCTGAAGCAACCCCCGTAGCGGCGCTTGGCGGCGGCGAGCGCCCGCCGCTCCGCGGTGAGGAAGGCAAGCGCTTGAGCGACGGCCGGCAGGTTCGGCCCCGGGGGTGGGGTGCCGCTCACCGGCGCCACTCGAGAACCACTCGGCCGCCTCTGCCGGGGATCGTGTTGATGTGGCGCGGGCGGGGGCGTTCGGGCCTCCGCGAGGCAGGAACGAGATGGGTGCGGAGCAGCATCTCCGCTAGCGCTATCCGCATCTCCATGATGGCGAAGGCCGCCCCCGGACACCTTCGTACGCCGCCACCGAAGGGCAGCCAGGTGTACGGGGCGGGGGAGCCGTCGATGAACCGCTCCGGCCGGAACTCCTCCGGAGCCGGGTACCACCGCGGGGAACCGTGCACCAGGCCGATGGCCGGCGCGACCATGATGCCGGCGGGTAGGTCGTACGGGCCGACCGTCACCGGCTTCTTCAGCGTGCGGGCGACATGGTGGACAACCGGGCGCAGTCGCAGGGCCTCGCTGATCACGGCTTCGAGGTATTCGGTGTCCCCGGTCTCGGCCGCCGCGCGGGCCGCGGCGAGCGTTCGAGGGGCGCGAGCAAGGAGTTCGATCGTCCAGGCGAGGCCACTGGCAGTGGTGTCGTGGCCCGCGAGGATCAGAGTCATCAACTGGTCCCGCAGCCAGCGGTCGTCCCGAGCCTCGTCTTCTCCGCTGCGGATCAAGAGCGACAAGATGTCCTCCCGCCGTTCCAGTTCCGGATCCCTGCGCCGGCGGTCGATCGCCTTGAAGAGGAGGTCGTCGGTGCGCCGAAGCGTTTCCATGTATCGCTTCCAAGGGCCGACCCGCCCAAGCCAGGGGGCGATCCAGACGAGCTCGGTTAGGGCACCTACGTCGAGGATTGCCGGGATCAGCGATCGCAGTTCGTTGCGGTCGCGCTCGTCGTCGAGGTAGACGACGGCATGGAGAATGACCTCCAGCGCAAGGCTTTGCGTGTAAGGGAAGAGCGGAAAGGGCTTCCCGGAAGGCCAAGCGTCGATCATCTTCCGGGCTTGGTCGCGAACGAGCTCTTCGTACTTGCTCACACTTTCGCCGTGGAGCATCGGCAGGATCCTCCGGCGGGTGTGTAGATGCTCGGGACCGCTCAGGACAGCGACCGAAGAAGATCCGAGCGAAAGCCGCATGACCTCGTTGCCTCCGTCGAAAAGGGCGGCGTCGCCGGTGAAGATCTGCTTGATCGAGTCGGGCTCGGCGACGAAGACGACGGGTCCGACGGGAGCGGCGCGAACCGTGAAGTAATCGCCGAATCGCCGGTGGCAGCTCCGCAGGAACGGCTGGGGGCGCCGCCAGAGGAGCGGGGTTTGAAGCGAACTTGGCAATCCGGGCCCCGGCGGCAGCGCACCCCCCGCCTCTACTTTTGCCTGAAAAGAAATGATTTAATAATTAAATCTTGAGCAATCGGCATAGTCAAGACATCGGGATCGGGGTATTGCCCTTTCACACGGTCAGTACCACCCTGAGTCTGGCGAGGGAAGCCGAGCGCCACGAATATTCTTCATTCGGCATCGCGGAGGGATGGAGCTACGACGCCTTCGTTCTCCTCACGCAGGTTGCCTCCCTGACCAGCAGGATCGAACTGGGCACCGGGGTCGTGTCGGTGTGGAGCCGCACGCCTGCCGCGATCGCGATGGCGGCCGCGGCTCTGCAGAACGTCTCGCAGGGTCGGTTCGTCCTCGGCCTCGGGGCGAGCAGCAAGCCCTTGGTCGAGGGCCTGCACGGCACCCGGTGGTCAGACCCCGTCGGCCGGTTGCGCAGGGGGGTGACGGTCGTGCACGAGCTGCTCGAAGGAAGGCGTTCGCCGGAGGTCGCCGGTGACGCCCGGCCCATGCGCCTGGACTCTCCCCCTGTGCAGCGGATACCGATCATGGTGGCGGCGCTCGCGCCGCCCTCGGTGCGGCTCGCCGGAGAGCTCGCCGACGTCTGGATGCCGTTCCTCTGGGCGCTCCCCAAGCTCAGCGGCGGGCGCGCCCTGCTCCGCGAAGGGGAGGCTGTCGCCGCGGACCCGCGGCCGACCTTGCTGAGGGCCGCCGTCCCCGTTGCGTTGGCCGAAGATGCGGCCGCGGCGCGGGCGCTGGCGGCGGCCTGGCTGGTTCTCTACCTGACGAAGATGGGGCCGCTCTACCCGACGCTGTTGCGGGAGCGGTTCGGCTACGGCAAGGAGATGGACGTGCTCCTCGAGGTGAACGCCGGGGATCGTCCACCCGTCCTCCCGGCGAAGGCGGAGCGACTGGCCCGCGACCTCACCCTGATGGGCACCTTCGACGAAGGTAGCCAGATCGTCGACGAGTGGCTTCGTGGAGGCGCGGACGCCGTGACCCTCGTGCTTCCTCCGTGGGAGGAGGAGTCCCGGCTGACGGAGGCGATTGCCGCTGCGGGTGGTTCCAGAGGCGGTGGGGAAGGGGCATGATCCTCGTTACCGGCGCCACCGGCTGTATCGGTTCGAACCTGACGCGGGAGCTGGTCCGAAACGGTGAGCGAGTCGCGATCTTGAGGCTGCCGGGGGATGACCTGGCGGCGCTCGACGACGTCACCGGCGAAGTCGATCATCGGATCGCCGACGTGAGGGACCGCGAACTCGTCGACAAGGCGATGGCGGGGGTCGAACGGGTCTTCCACCTCGCCGCATATACGGTGCCGGCGAACCGCTTCGCGGGGCTGCTGCACGAAGTCAATGTGACGGGGACCGAAAACGTGATGCGGGCGGCCCTCCGCCGCGGCGCCCGCGTCGTCCATACCTCTTCGGTCTCGGCAGTCGGCTTCCCCCGGAAGGAGCCGGCGGATGAGGGTTTCTGCTTCAACGGCCACGGTCACGCTTACGCCGTCAGCAAGAGGCTCGGCGAGCTGGTGGTGCAGCGTTACGTCCAGGAGGGCCTCGAGGCGGTCATAGTCAACCCCGCCGTGACGATTGCCCCCGGCGGCGATCTGCGACACGGCTGGGGTGCGCTGGTGGTGGGTCTGCGCCGGCGGCGGCTGCCGGCGTATCCGGGCGGGAGCCTGAGCGTCGCCAGCGGAGCGGACGTGGTCGAAGCGCATCTCGCCGCTATGGAGAAGGGCGGCGTCGGAGAGCGTTACATAGTCAGCAGCGAGGACCTCAGCTACGGCTCGCTCGCTCGTCGGGTCGCGACCGTGATCGGTGCGCCCGGCCCCCGGGTGCGGCTGCCCGACGGCATGGTCAGGGCTGCCGCGCACTGTGCGGCGACGGTCGCCCCCCTGATCCGCGATCCGCGGCGGCAGCCACTCTTGACTCCGGAGAACGTGCCGCTGCTGGTCGGGACCATGTATTACCGGGCCGCCAAGGCGCGACGCGCCTTCAGCATCGGCGGGAACCCGCTCGATCGGGCGATCGAGGAGTTGGCGAGCTGGTGCGACCGACGGCAGGGGAGCCGATGAAACGGGGCACCCTTCCCTGGCTTCTGCGCGATTGGGCGCAGAAGAAGGGCGATGAGACTCTGTACACCTTTCTCGACCACGCGGGAGAGGAGACCAGCTCGACCAGCTATGGCGAGTGCCTCGCCGAAGCCGAGGGGTTGGCCCGGAACCTCGCCCTGCGTGCGGCCCGCGGCGAGAGGGTGTTGATCTTGGCGCTCGAGAGCCAAGGCTTCGTCCGCGCTTTCCTCGCCTCCCAGCTCGCCGGGACGATTGCGGTGCCGGCCTATCCCCCCCTGCCGATGGCCGGCGGCAGGAGCATCCGAGCGCTGAACGCGATCATCGCCGATTGCCGGCCGTCGATCGTCCTCAGCGACGGGGGTGCGGAGCAGCGGGAGATGTTCTGCCAGGCGGCTCCCGCGCTCGTCGATCTTCCCTGGCTGGGGCTTGATCCCGGTTCAGGCGGCGCCGAGAGCGGTCCGTTGAGGGAGGTGGACTCCGCTGCGACCTCCTTTCTCCAGTACACCTCGGGTTCGACCTCGAGTCCCAAGGGCGTAGTGGTCAGTCACTCTGCGTTGCTCGCCCAGGAGGAGATGCTGGAGGACTGCCTGAACTCGAGCTGGGAGGACGTGGTGATCGGGTGGCTGCCGCTCTACCACGACATGGGCCTGATCGGCAACCTCCTGCATCCACTCTGGCTGGGAGCCCGGGCCGTGCTGATGTCGCCGCTCACCTTCATTCAGAGTCCGGTCCGCTGGCTGCGGGCGATCACCCAGTACCGCGGGACCGTTGCCGGCGGCCCCAATTTCGGCTACGAGCTCTGCGTTCGACGGGTGCCGGAGGAGGATCTCGACGACATCGACCTGGGGAGCTGGCGCCTTGCCTTCAACGGCGCCGAACCCGTCAAAGCGGGGACGCTGGAGTCGTTCGCGCGCCGCTTCGGGCCACGGGGTTTCAGCCCGGCGGCCGCCTACCCTTGCTACGGCCTCGCCGAGGCGACCCTCCTGGCCACGGGGGCGGGACCGGGTCGCGGTCCCCTCTGCTTTTCGGCTGACATCGACGCTCTCGAGGCCGGGGAGCTTGTCGAGGGCAGCGGCAGGGTCCTCGTCTCCTCTGGGATCGCCCGGCGCGACCGCCGCATCGAGATTGCCGATCCGGAATCCGGCAGGCGTATGCCTGAAGGCAGCATCGGCGAGATCTGGGTGAGCGGGCGAGACCTCGCCTGCGGCTATTGGGGACGCCCGGAGGAGACGGCGGCGACCTTTGACGCTCGCCTGGCCCAGACCGCGGATGGACCCTTCTTGCGGACCGGCGACCTCGGCGCGCTACGCGACGGGCAGCTTTTCGTAACCGGTCGCCTCAAGGACCTGATCATCGTCGCCGGCAGGAACCATTACCCCCAGGACATCGAGACCACGGTCGAAGCCTGCGACCCGGTGCTCCGGGCAGGGTGCTGCGCGGCGTGCGCCTGTGGCGAGGCGGACCGGGAATCGGTTGCGGTCGTCGCCGAGCTGAAGCGTGGCACGACCCTGCCTGAAGATCGGCAGGCGGCGCTGGAAGAAGCGATCCGGGTCGCGGTGGCGCGAGTCCACGGCATCCGGCTGGAGCGGGTGGAGCTGATCCCGGCGGATTGCCTGCCGAAAACGTCAAGCGGAAAGATCCAGCGCCAGGCCTGTCGGGCGATCGCCGAGCAAGGCTGGCATGACAGCGCGGCGAGGGGCTTGGCCCGCGCCTCCGAGGGTCGCGGATGAGCGGCGTCCTGGAAGATCGCATCGTCCAGCAGGTCGCCGAGATGCTCGGCGTAGACGCCCTCCAGGTCGACTGCCTTCTACCGCTGTCGGACTCCGGCCTTTCTTCCCTGCAGCTGCTGGAGCTCTCGGATTGGATACAGAGGGAGGCGAGGGTCGAACTCGAGCCCACCATCGTCTTCGACCATCCGACGATCGCGGCTCTTGCGGACTTCGTCGCCGACGAGATCGGGCGCCAGGGCGTGGCTCGGCAAGGGACTCCGACCCGGTAGGCCATGACCGATATCGCGGTTATCGGGATCGGCTGCCGTCTTCCGGGAGCAGAGGGCCCAGAGCAATTCTGGAAGCTGCTGCGTGAGGGCGCGGACGCGATCGGGCCTGTCCCGCCCGATCGCTGGCCTTCGGGGGAGGGGACCGAATGGGGCGGCTTCGTCGAGAACGCGGGCGCCTTCGACCACTCCCACTTCTCGATCTCGGTCCGCGAGGCGGAGCGGATGGACGTGCAGCAGCGCCTGGCCCTGGAAGTAGTGCGGTCCTCGCTGGAGGATGCGGGAATCGCCTCAGAGGGGTTGGCCGGATCGAGGACCGGCGTTTACTTCGGCGTCTCCACCTACGATCACGGAGCGGCGCTCTTTTCGGCCCCGGGGGGCGATGTCCACGACGGCACCGGCGGCGCCCTGAGCATCGTCGCCAACAGAGTCTCCTATTGGCTCGACCTGCGCGGGCCCAGCATGATCGTCGACACCGCCTGCTCCTCCTCCCTGGTCGCGGTCCGCTTGGCCGCCGGCGCCCTGGCCGCGGAAGAGGTGGATCTGGCGTTCGCCGGGGGAGTCAACTTCATGAGCAGCCCGGAGATCGCGGCACGCTTCGCGCGGAGCGGCTTGATGGCTGAGGGCGGCCGCTGTCGTGCTTTCGACTGGAAGGCCAGCGGCTACGTTCGCAGCGAGGGCGCCGGAGTGGTCGTCCTCAAGCGCCTCGACCGGGCCAGGGCCGAGGGCGATCGGGTCTACTGCGTGATCAAGGGGAGCGCGGTCAATCAGGACGGACGCTCCAACGGGATAACCGCCCCCAGCCGGGCCGCTCAGGAAGAGGTGCTCCGGGCCGCCTACGCGGAGGCGGAAATCCTGCCCTCCGACGTCAGCTACGTCGAGGCGCACGGAACCGGGACGCCGGTCGGGGACCCGATCGAGATCGCGGCGCTGGCCTCCGTTCTCGGCGCCCAGCGCGACTCCGCAATGCCGCTGCGGGTCGGCTCGGTCAAGTCGAACGTCGGCCATCTCGAGGCCGCGGCCGGCATCGCGGGCTTGATCAAGCTCGCCCTGTCGCTGCGTGAGGGTGTCCTGCCGCCCTCGCTGCACTTCGAGCAGCCGAATCCGATGCTCGGCCTCGAGCGGCTTCCGGTCTGCGTCCAAACCTCGTGCGAGGCATGGCCTGGGACGCCCGAGCAGAGGACGGCCGGGATCAGCTCGTTCGGCTTCGGCGGCACCAATGCCCACCTGGTTCTTGCCGCCGCCGAGCCCTCAGAGGTCCCGGCGCCGCCGGCGCGGCCGTATCTGATGCCGATCTCCGCCCAGGAAGAGGAGCTCGTCGGCGCCCGCTGTGGCGCTTTCGCCGAGCTTGCGCGCGAGGGTTCCGAAAATCCTGGCTGGTGGGGACGAGCGGCTGCCGCCGCCGCGCTCCGGCAAGGCCAGCTTCGCTACCGGGCGGCGGCGATCGCCGAGAGCGCTGCCGAGGGCGCCGAGGTCTTGGATGACCTCGCCATCCTCTCGTCCTCGGCGCCGGCCGGGAGGCGCCGACCCGGTCGTCGCCCACGCATCGCCTTCGTCTTCTCGGGCCAGGGGTCCCAACACGACGGCATGGGGGCCGGCCTTTGCACCGAGTTGCCTGGCTTCGAGGCGTCTTTACGTGAATGTGCCGATGCGGAGGGGAGACCGCTTCTGGATCCGGAAGCGCCTCCTCGGGGAGATCGTGTTCGAAGCGTCCAACCGGCCTTGTTCGCCTTGCAGGTCGCCCTTGCGGCGGCGTGGCGGAAATGGGGAATAGCGCCGACAGCGGTTGTCGGCCACAGCATGGGCGAGGTCGCGGCCGCCCGGATAGCCGGATGCCTCTCGCTACCCGATGCCGTGGAGGTGATCCAGAAGCGAAGTGCCCTGCTCGGGGAGATCGAGAAGCAGGGGGCCCTACTGCTCGTCGAGCTCGGTCAGGAGGAGGCGGCAGGGGAGATCGAAGGGGATCCGGAGCTCTCTGTGGCGGCGGTGAACGGGCCACGGTCGACCCTGCTGGCGGGGTCCCCGCCCGCGGTCGAGCGGGTTGAGCAGCAGTTGGCGGCGCGCAGTGTCTTCGTCAGGCAGGTTGCCGTCGACGTTGCCGCGCACAGCCCGCAGGTGGAGCCGTTACGAGCGCGTCTGGGGGAGGCCTTGGCCGCGATCGCACCTGAGCCGGAGGGGATCCCCTTCTATTCGACGGTGGAGGCGGCCCCGATTCCCGGGGAGGAGCTTGACGCCTCTTACTGGGAAAGGAACCTTCGCGAGCCGGTTCTCTTCGGGGAGACCGTCGAAAGAATGATCGACGACGGATTCGACACCTTTCTCGAGATCTCCCCCCACCCGGTGTTGACGCAGACGGTGGCGTCTCTGCTTCCGCCGGACGAAGCGGTTGCGGTTCCTTCTCTGCGCCGCGACGAAGGGGAGCTGCGCTCGCTTTTGCGCGCCGCCGGGGAGCTGTTTGTCTCGGGGGCCGATCCGGACTGGCAGGCTCTGTTTCCGCAGGGGGCCCACCACCTGAAGATGCCACCGCAGGCACGCCGTCGCCGCAGCCTGCCCATCCTTCCCGCTGCCAGAGCCGGGAGCGGCCGAGGCCACGGCGTGCCCGATGGATTGGTGGGTCCGGCCGTGCCGGTGTGCTCCGAGCCGGGTCTGCAGCTTCACGAGCTTGCGATCGACCTCACCGCCGCCCCCGAGCTGGCCGACCACCGGCTCGAGGGGGTTGCGTGCGTTCCCGCTGCCTACTGGCTGGATGCAGTGGCCACGACTGCGGCGGCGCGGCTGCGGGCGTCAGCCGTGGGACTGAAGGATGTTCGCCTCGAGCACCTGAAGCAGGTCGAAGAGGCTCCGGCCGATTCCACGCAGCTGTCCCTCCGCCCCGCCGAGGACGGTGCGCTCAGCTTCGCGATTCACTCTGCCGCCGCTGACGGACCGGCCACCCGCCACGCGTCGGGCTTGGTGGCGATGGCCTCCGAGATGCCCCAGGGCGAGCCGGTGGCGGTCATCTCCGAGCGCTGCGCCCACGAGGTCACGGGCGAGGGCTGTTATGAGGTGCTGCAGCGGCACGGGCTCGAATACGGCGAGAGGTTCAGGCGGCTCGAGCAGTTGCGGGTCTGCGCCGGCGAGGCGCTCGGCTCGGTGCGGAACGAGGACGACCTGCTCGGAAGCGGGCTTTTGCATCCCGCGGTCGTCGACGCGTGCCTGCACGCGATCGTCCTCACGGTTCCGGAGATCGAGGGGGTCGTACCGGTACCCGCATCCGTCGGAGAGGTCTGGATGCGGGTCTCCGGCCCGGCGCCCAGGCAGTTGTGGTCGCACGTGAAGCTGAAGAGCCAGACTGAGGACGAGCTGGTTTGCGACGTGCGCCTGATCGATGCGCTCGGCGTGCCCGCCTGGCAGGCTTCCGAGCTTCGCGTCCACCTCAGCCGGCGCTCGGAGCCGGCGGGCGGAGCCCATCCGGTCGAGTGGATGCCCCAGGACCCGCCGGCGGCAGGAGGAAAGCGGGGGAACTGGCTGGTTCTCGGCGAGAGTGAGGTCGCGCGCGCGATCAAGGAAGGTTTGTGGGAGCGAGGATGCGCGGTCACCGCCCAACTCGGCCCGGGCCTGTTGGGGATCGTCGACGCGAGGGGCTGCGAGACCCCGGACGATCCTGCCGGGGGGCTCCGAGATCTTTCCCGAGACGGCTTGGCCCTGGCCCATGAGATGCTCGGGCAGTCGTGGGGCTCTCAGTTGCCGCGGCTGTGGATCCTGACCAGGGGCGCGGTCGAGCCAGGTGGCGAAGAGGCGTCGGCGCTTGCCGCCGGCGCGCTCCTCGGATTGGGCCGGACCCTGGCCAACGAGGCGCCTGAGCTTCGCCCTTCCCTCGTCGACTTCGAGGGACCGGCGACCCCGGCGCAGCTCGGCCGCCTGCTCGATCTCCTGCTCGCCCCTCAGGCTCCGCGCCAGACGATGATTCGTGGTGATCAGCTGCTGTCCCCTCGCCTGCTCCCGCCCCTCGGCGTCGATGTCGAGCCGCCGCGGCTCGACGGCGAGAGGTCGTATGTCATCAGCGGCGGCCTCGGCGATCTCGGCCTCTGGTCGGCGGGATGGCTGGCAGAACGGGGAGCCCGCCACCTGCTGCTGCTGGGGAGGCAGGGCCCGAGCGCGGCGGCTGAGGCGGAGATCCGCAGGTTGGGGGACGGGGGCGTCGAGATCCAGGTGGAGCGGGTGGACGTCGCCGATCTTTCCGCCTTGCGGAATGCTCTGCGGACCGCTCGGCGACCGATCGCAGGAGTGGTGCACACGGCGGGGGCCCTGGTCAGCGGCATGATCCAGGAGATAGGGCCCGATCACCTCGAGGCCGCCGCGCGTGGCAAGGCGAACGGGGCGTGGAACTTCCACTCCCTCTCGCTGGAGGAGCCGTTTGATCTCTTCGTGATGTTCTCCTCCCTGGCAGGGCTTGTCGGCTCCCCGGGGCAGGGGGCTTACGCGGCAGCCAACAGCTTCCTTGACTCCCTCGCCCGGCACCGCCGCGCCCTCGGCCTCCCCGCTCTGAGCGTTGACTGGGGGACCTGGCGAGGCTCGAAGCTCGCCGCGTCCGGCGGCGGATCGGCGCAGCTCGCCGCCCGGGGAGTGCTGCCGCTGCGGCGTGAGGAAGCCGGCGCCTTGCTCGACCAGGCGCTGTGCTCGGAGCATCCGCAGGTGGTGATCGGGGCATTCGACTGGAGGAGCCTGAGCCCACGCGGGCGGATCGAAGAGGAGTTGCTGGGGGACCTCAGTGGAGTTCGAAAGGGCGGGCAGCCGGCACCGGGGCGGGCAGCCGTCGAGGTCCTCGAGCCGGGGCCGATGCGCCAGCGACTCCTGCGAGAGCACCTGCGGGAGTCCGCGGCGCGGGTGCTGCGCCAGGCTCCAGCCGAGATTGATTCCGGGGTGGCGTTCCATGATCTCGGCTTCGACTCCCTGATGGCGATGGAATTGCGCGACCTCCTCGAAGCGAGCCTGGGGATGACCCTCTCGGCGACGATCCTCTGGGCCCATCCGACGATCGACCAGCTGGCAGAGGAGTTGCTGGCGCGGATCGATTCCGAGGGGGTCGACCGAGAGGGTGCCGTCGTGGAAGCTTCCGAGGAGGCGGTCTCGCTCGACCTCGCAGCCCTCGACGACCGCGAGCTCGAGACCTTGCTGGACAGCGAGCTCGACCTGCTCGAAGGAAGGTGAGGGAGATCGAGGGGGGACGTTCACAACGCGCACTGCTCGAACGGGCGGCGGCGCAGCTGCACGAGGCAAGGGTCCGCCTCGAGGCGCTCGAACGGGAGAGAAGGGAGGCGATCGCGATCCTGGGTGCATCCGTTCGCCTGCCGGGCGGCATCGACGACACCGCCGGGCTCTGGTCGGCCATCTGCGAGCGCCGGGTGGCGGTTCGCCCCCTGATCGACGGCAGCAGCGGAGACCGCTCCGAGCAGGCACCCCTGATCGACGGCCGCTGGGCGGGTCTTCTCGATCGCGTCGACTCGTTCGACGCTGACTTCTTCGGACTGAACGAGAAGGAGGCCACGCAGATGGACCCGCAGCAGCGCCTCGTCCTCGAGGTCGCCTGGGAGGCGATCGAAGACGCAGGCCTGCCCTTGGAGGCGTTGCGGCAACAAACCACGGGGGTCTACGTCGGGCTCTACGGCATCGACTACGTCCTCCTCCAGCAGCGGTTCCCCGAGAGGATCGATGCGTACACCGGCGCCGGTTCCGCGCACAGCATCGCCGCCAACCGCCTCTCCTATCAACTCGATCTGCGCGGCCCGAGCCTCGCCGTCGACACCGCCTGCTCCTCGAGCCTCGCCGCGCTTCACCTGGCCTGCCGGGGACTGCGGGCCCGCGACTGCGACGTCGCGATCGTCGCCGGCGTCAACGCGATTCTCGCCCCGATCTCGACCTACACGACCGAGCGTGCGCTTCCACTGGCTCCGGGCGGCGAATGCCGTCCCTTCGACGCGTCCTCCGAAGGGATAGTTCGGTCAGAGGGCTGTGGGGCGGTGGTCTTGCAGCGGCAGGGAGATGCGCGTGAGCAGGGGCTCGACCCCCGCGCGTTGATCGCCGGCAGCGCCATGAACCAGGATGGGCGCACCAATGGGATGACGGCGCCGAGCCCCTCTGCTCAGCGCCAGGTGATCGAGAAGGCGCTGGCCGACGCCGGGGCGGATGCCAGCGAGGTCGTCTACGTCGAGGCGCACGGTACCGGCACCAGGCTCGGCGATCCGATCGAGGCCGGGGTGCTGGTGGACACCTACGGAGAGGGTGCACTTCCCTGCTGCGTCGGCTCGCTGAAGGCAAACCTGGGTCATCTGGAGGCGGCCGCGGGGATCGCCGGGCTGGTCAAGGCGATGCTCGTGCTGGAGAAGGGGGAGATACCGCCGCAGGGCAACTTCGACCAGCTTGGCCCGGGAATCGACTTCGCCGACAACAGGCTCGAAGTGGCGAGCAGGCTGACCCCGCTTCCGCGCGACGGGAAGCCGCCGAAGGTGGCGGTCAGCTCGTTCGGCTTCGGTGGATCCAACGTCCATGTAGTGCTGCAAGCGGCCCCCGCGGATGCCACCGGCGCGGAGGAGCCGGGCATCCTCGTCCTGCCGATTTCGGCACGGGCCCCGGGGGCTCTCGTGGATCTCGCCCGTGCCTATGCCGAATCTCTCGAGCAGGCGGGGCGGGGGGAGGTAGCGGAGATCTGTGCGGCGGCGGCGGTGCGCAGAAGCCACCATTCCGAGCGGCTGTGCTGTGTCGGGGCGAGCGGCCTCGAGCTTCGGGATGAGATCTTGGCCAGGGCCACGACCCCGGCTTCGACCGGCCGCCGTCGCGACCTCGATCGCCGGCTCGTGTTCGTCTTCTGCGGACAGGGGTCGCAATGGCCCCGCATGGGGGCGGCCGCACTCGAGTCCGAGCCGGTCCTGCGGGCAGAGGTCCTGGCTTGCGACGAGGAGGTGCGGGCACTCGCGGGCTGGTCGGTGGTCGAGCAGCTGAGGAGCCCCGAGGCCGAGTCACAGCTCGCCGACACGGAGGTGGCGCAGGTGGTGATCGCTTCGCTGCAGTTCGGGCTGCTGGCGCTGTTGGAATCCTGGGGCCTGGCTCCCGACGCCGTCGTCGGCCACAGCATGGGGGAGATCGTCGCTGCGTGCGCTGCCGGTCACCTGACCCGCGCCGACGCATTCGGCATCCTCTTGCGACGGGCCCAGGTCATCGAGTCCCGTGCGCGCGGGGGCAGGATGGTGCACCTCTCCGCGTCTGAGCGGCAGGTGCAGGAGCTGATCGACCGTGGCGGCGGAGCGGCGATCGCGGCCGTCAACGGACCCGCCTCGACCGTCGTCTCGGGCCGGCGAGAGGCTGTCGAGAACGTGGTCGCGGCCGCCTCGGAGATGGGAATCCGCACTCGGGTCCTGCCCGTCGACTACGGGTTCCACAGCCCTTTGCTGGAAGGCGCGGAGATCGGCGGCGAGGCCCCCGGGGTCAACCCGAAAGGCACCTGCGAGCTCTATTCGACGGTGACCGGGGGGGCGGTCGACCCAGGGCAACTGGACGCCCACCACTGGGATCGGAACCTGCGGGACAGGGTGCGGTTCTGGGAGGCGATCGCCAGCCTCCGCCGCAAGTCCGCGATCTCCTGCGTCGAGATCGGCCCCCGGCCGACGCTCACTCCGGGTCTCCAGCGCGAGTTCTCTCGGGCCGAGGGAAGCGATCTGGCGCTCTGCGCGATGCGGAAGAGCCTGGCCCCGGCCCTGGCGACGAGGCGTTGCCTGGCCGATCTATACGAGGCGGGGCACGAGATCCGCTGGGACCTGGTCATCGCGCCGCCCCGGCGTCGGGTCTCGCTGCCCGCCTATCCCTGGCAGCGCCGTCGCTATTGGCTCGGCGACGGCGACGCTCGGACGGAGGCGCACGGTCCCCTCGAGGGGCTCGGCTTCCCCACGGTGGCGCCCCGGTCGGGCTCGAAGACCGGGGATACGTCACCAGATGATCTTTTCGATCTGGTGCGTCGAGCCCTGGTCGAGGCGCTGGCGCTCGAAGGCCTCGACGAGATCCAGATGGAGACCCCGCTGGAGTCGCTTGGCGTCGACTCGGCGATGCTGGTGGAGATCCGGGGAACGGTCGAGGCGGGGCTCGGCGCCGAGGTCCCGCTGCAAGAGCTTCTCGATGCCGAGACGGTCGGGGACGTCATCGCGGCGTTGGCTTCGCCGAGGCACGGGCGGCGGCGCAGGGGTGAAACGGCTAGGCCATGATCGGCGCTGCTCGACTTCCCGGCGCCGTCGCCGACGCGAGGTCCGGCGAGAGCCGCCCGCATCCGTTCGCGCGCCATGTGAATCCGGAGCTCGCTCGGGTGCTCTCGGCGTTCGACCTCGACAAGCGCTTCGTGAAAGGTGGGGGATGCTGGCTGGAGGACGCCGAAGGCAACCGCTACCTCGATTTCGCCGCCGGCTACGGAGCGCTTCCGCTCGGGCACTCCCCCGCCCAGATCTGGAACGCCGTCCTGGCGGCCCGGGAGGCGGGCGACCCCGGCGTCTGTCAGCCCTCGCTCCTGGAGGGGGCGGGGGAGCTGGCCGCCCGGCTCGTCTCCGTTGCTCCGGAGGGGCTCGAGCGCGTCGCCTTCGCCAATTCGGGAGCCGAGGCGATCGAGGCTTCGCTGAAGATCGCCAGGTCCTCGACCGGGCGTCTCGGCGTCATCGCTACCGACAACGGCTTCCACGGCAAGACCCTCGGGGCCCTCTCCGCCACCGGCAGGGCCGAGTACCAGCGCGACTTCGGAGCTCCTGCTCCGGGTTTCCGGCGAATTCCCTTCGGCGACTCCCGCGCGCTCGAGGCGGCCCTGGAGGAAGCCCCCGGCTACTTCGCCTGCTTCGTCGTCGAGCCGATCCAGGGCGAGGGCGGAGTCCGGGTCCCCCCGGAGGGCTACCTTCGTGAGGTACGGCGCATCTGCGCCGACCACGAGGTGCTCTTGGTCCTCGACGAGGTTCAGACCGGGCTGGGGCGAACGGGGTACCTCTTCGCCTGCGAACAGGAAGGGGTTTCACCCGACGTCCTGGTCACGGCGAAGGCGCTCGGTGGCGGGCTGGTTCCCAGCGGAGCCGTGCTCTACCGCCCCGAGCACTCCACCGCAGCTTTTGCGCTGAGGCATACCTCCACGTTCGCGGGCAACCCACTCGCCGCCCGGATCGGCCTCCGGGTGATGGACCTCCTGGAAAAGGAGCCGAAGCTGCGCCCGCAGGCGATCCTCGCCCGGGGGGAACGCCTTCTCGCGGGCTTGCGGCAACTGAGCGAGGCGCATCCCGATTTGGTCGTCTCCGTCCGCGGCAGAGGTTTCCTGCTCGGGGTGGAGCTGACCGCGGATGTCGAGGCCTTCGGGCGGCAGTGTCTGCTCGGCTCCTTCGCGGCGCAGGGAACCCTGGGCCTGGCCGTCTGCAGTTACCTCCTGAACGTAGAGCGCGTCCGCCTTGCTCCGACGCTGCTCGCGGGCAGCGTGCTGCGGATCGAGCCGCCGCTGATCGCGGAGGAGCCGGAGTGCGATCACTTCCTCGACGCTCTCGATCGCGCGCTTTGCGTCTTCGCCGCGGGGGGGACCACCGCGGCCCTCGGTCACCTCTGGGATGCGAGGGACGCCCGCCCCCCGGCGCAGCGACCCCGGCCGGCCGCCGCCCTCAGCCCTCGCCCCGAGGAGGGCCGCTTCGCGTTCGTCGTCCACCCCCTGGAGCTGCGGAGCCTCCGCGACTTCGACGACGGCCTGCAAGCCCTGACGGACCAGCAGCTGGAGCGATTGAGCGAGCGGCTCACGGTCGGTAGGAGCCTCCTCTATCCGGGCGCCATCCTGATCGGTCGGGGCCGGGTCGTCTCCGACGCGGGCGTCAGCGCTTACGGCGAGATAATCGGGATTCCCCACACTGCGGCGCAATTGCTCGAGCTGCCGTCGGCGGAGGCAAACTCGATTGTCGCCGAAGCCGTGGACCTGGCTCGCGACAGGGGAGCTGAGATAGTCGGCCTGGGCGCTTATACGTCCATAGTCACTGCCAACGCGACCACTCTCGGGGACGTCGAGGTGCCGGTGACGACCGGCAACACTTTTACCGTCGCCGCCGCCGTCGAGGCGGTCGAACGGGCGCTTCAAGCCGGGCATCGGCCGCGAGGGCCGGCGACCGTCGCGGTGGTCGGTGCCACCGGAGCGATCGGCAGCGCGGTCGCGCGGCTGCTCGCCAGGGAGGCTGGGCGGCTCGTCTTGATCGGCAACGCCGCTCGTCCAGAGGTCTCGATGCGGCGACTGCGCTCGGTCGCCGAGCGCCTGTGCGCGGCGATCGCCGATCTCGATCCCGTCCCGCCGCTGCTGGCCGGCCTCCCCGGTGATGGCCCGGGCGCGCTGGACCTCCTGCTGGAAGAGGGCAGAATCCGCCTCGGGGTCGAGATCAGCGCCGGGGTCGAGGACGCGGATGTGGTGGTTACCGCCACCTCGGTTCCCGGATCGGTGTCGATGGCCTCCGCGCTCAAGCGGCAAGCGATCGTCTGCGACGTCGCCCAGCCTCCGAATGCGGCGGAGGTCCACGCGCTGCGGCCAGACGTAACTCTGTTTCAAGGGGGGATCGTCGAGCTTCCGGGAAGGGCTCCGCTCGGAGTTCGATTCGGGTTGCCGGAGGGATTCGCCTACGCCTGCATGGCGGAGACGATGTTGATCGCGTTGGAGCGCGAGTTCGGCTTGGCCAGCGCCGGGAGGAACCTCAGCGAAGAGAATGCCCTGGCGTTGGCGGAGATGGCTCGCCGCCACGGCTTCCGCCTGCCCGAGATGGGAAGTAGCGAGATCGGGATCGAGGCGACCGCATGAGACAGCGGAGCTGGGGCAACGTGGGGTCGGCGCCGGTGGGGTGCAGGTGGCCGCAGCCAGCGGCCACCCTCCGTCTGGTCTGTTTCCCTCACGCCGGCGGCGGCCCCGCCGCCTTCCGCTCGTGGGCGGCGGCGCTGTCGCCCGATGTGGAGCTGTGGACGGCGACGATGGCGGGGCGAGCAGGGCGCAAGCATGAGCCGTTCGCAACGGACTGGCGGGAACTGACGAGGGAGTTCGCCGCCTGGGTCTCGGCTCACGTTCCGCCGCCCGTCGCCATAGCCGGGTACAGCCTCGGGGCCTTGGTCGGCTTCGAGGTGGCGCGGGAGATCACGCGGCACGGGGCGATCGCGATCGACCACCTTCTCGTGTGCGGGCACCCTGCTCCCGAGTCGGCGTTGAGTCACGAGATCCCCGACGTCGACGACGTGCTGGTGAGCGAAGTCGATCGGGCCTTCGGGGGGATCCCTCCCGAGGTCCGGTCTTCCCCGGAGATCCTTCGCCACTTCCTGCCGATCCTCCGGGCGGACCTCGAGCTCGCATCCGCCTACCGGCTCGAGCCCGGTCCGCAACTTGAATGCGCGATTACCGCCATCGCTGGGAAGGACGATCCAGCGGTCAGCGCCGCAGGCCTGCGGCGCTGGAGCCGCTACACCAGCGGCTCCTTGCAGATCCTGCGGCCGGCGGGGGGCCACTTCTTCCGCGGCGAGGACGAGCGTCTCTTCCTGGATGAGGTGCGGAGGGTGGTGCGAGCTTGAGCTCCGTCGGCTTCCTGGGCTCCCCCTCCCGAACGCGGCCGCCGCAGCTGGGCGGCCCTCTTCCCCTGCGGTTGATCCGGGATCTCCGGGACGATCCCCTCGAGTTCCTCTCTGCCGTCGCCAGGGAGGCCGGTGACATCTGCGCGCTCAGGATCGGGCCCACTCCGGTCGTCGTCTTAAGCTCGCCGGAGCTCATCCGGCAGGTCCTGGTCGCAGATGCCGACCAGTGCCCGAAGGGGCGGGTCCTGCTGCGGGCCCTTCGCCCCTTGCTCGGGAATGGCCTGCTGACCAGCAGCGGGGAGCTGCACGCGCGCCAGCGTCAGCTGATTGCGCCGCACTTCTTTGCCCGCAACCTCGACCGCTACGTCGATGTCGTGGCTTCCTTCGGTGAGGAGATCTGCCGGGAATGGGCCCCGGGGGAGCGAATCGAGCTGGTCAGCGAGATGCAGCGGCTGACCACGAAGCTGGTCGGCAGGATGATGCTGAGCATCGACATCGACGAGGACCCTCGCCTGGTCGAGGCGATGACCGAGGCCTTCGCCTGGGAGATGCACGCTCTCACTCACCCCCTGGCGCTGCCCCTGCGCGTCCCGACCCCCCGCAACCGGCGGATGCAGCGAGCGCTCGGCTACCTGCGCGAGCGGATCGGCGGAATCATCGCCGCCCGCATCTCGTCGGGTGTCGACGGCGATGACATGCTGGCGATGCTGCTCTCGCATCGCGACGAAGAGGGGCGGCGGCTGCCCTGGCAGCAGGTATACGACGAGATCTTGACGCTCTGCGGAGCGGCGCTGGAGTCGACCGCAGACGCGATGGCGTGGACCCTCTACCTGCTCGCGAAGAACCCCGAGGCGGGTGCCAAGGTCCGGAGCGAGGCCGATTCGGCTCTGCGCGGCCGGGCTGTCAGCACCGGCGACCTCGACGACCTGCCCTACGCGCTGCAGAGCTTCAAGGAGTCGATGCGTATGTACCCGCCTGCCGCGGTCATCGTTCGGGCGGCGGAGTCGGACCTCTCGCTGGGGGGATACGAGGTCCGCTCGGGAACCACGCTGATCCTGGCCTGTTGGGTCCTGCATCGGCGGCCGGACCTCTTCCCCGAGCCGGAGAGCTATGTCCCCGAGCGCTTCGATCCGGCCGGCGAGCGGAAGATCCCGAAAGGGGGGTACCTACCCTTTGGGATCGGGCCCCGAGTATGTATCGGGGGGCAGTTGGCGTTGCTGGAGGGCCAGATACTGACGGCGACGATCGGGCAGCGGGTCAAGCTCGAACTGGAGCCCGATCAGGAGGTTGTCCCCAGGCTGCAGATGAACGTCCGAGCTCGAGACGGAATAGCGGCGAGGGTGCGGCACCGCTGACGCCGAGGGACGGCGGCTCCGGCGCGAAGCGCCGTCGGGGAGAGGCAATTGCGATCGTCCCCACGTAATCGTCCGGGGTCTGAAGGGGGAGCAGCTGCCAACGGCGCAGTGGAGTCGTCCGCGGGGCTTGCAGCACCTCCGGCAGCTGCGGAGGAGCCGCCACCAGAAACGAATCGAGGGGCAGTCTCAGCCCGAGGCCGGTCGCCTTGGCGACCGCCTCCTTCCGCGTCCAGGTCTCCAGAAAGACAGCGGCAGCTTGACGCGCCGGCGCCGACGCCACGGCCTCTGCCTCGGCAGGCGCGAAGTTGCGTTTCGCCAGCCGCAGGGGAGCGCGTACAGGTCGCAGCCGCTCGACGTCGACTCCGACCCGAACGGAGGCGGATGCGACGGCGTAGGCGGCGAGCCCGCCGCTGTGCGAGACGCTGATCTCCGGCGGCCACAAGGAAGTTTTCAGCTGCGGTTGCCGGTTCCGAGGTGCATCGAGCAGGATCAGATGCGGCTCGAGCCCGAGCAGGTGGCCGAGCAGGAGGCGCAGGCCGCACCGCGTGAGCGCCCACTCCCGGCTTGCCGGAGGACGCATCCCCGCCGCCCGGATGCGCTCCTCCTCGGAAAGGAGAGCCAACCCGGTTTCGAAGCGTTCATCTAGATCGTCGATTCGTGCCGCCCAGACTCCGACCGCCTGCTTCATCTCGCCGCTCTGCTCCGGAGCCGCGCCGGCATCCACCAGGCGCGAGGTCCGCAGAGCTTCAGCAGCGCCGGCAGGATGAGCAGGCGAACTATCGTCGCGTCGAGCAGGATCGCGATGGTGAGGCCGATGCCGAGCTGCTCATTCTGTGGATAGCCCGTGATCGCGAAGCTCAGGAAGACCCCCGCCATGACCAAGGCCGCTCCGGTGATGATCCGCGCGGTCCGGTGTACCGCTTGCGTGATCGCCACGTCCGCGTCGCCGGTCCGGTCCCATTCCTCGCGTATCCGACTGAGCAGGAACACCTCGTAGTCGATCGAGAGTCCGAAGGTGATGCCGAAGATCGCCAGCACGGCTATCACGCTGACGTAGCCCGGCTCTCCCAAGGGCGCGTTCGCTCCCTGGAACAAGGGCACCAAAGCCGCGAAGGCGATCCCCACGGTGAGGACGTTGAGGAGAACCGCGATCAGCGGGGCCAGGAGAGCTCTGAGGGCGATGACGAGGATCAGCCAACTGACGATCGAGAGACCCAGGATCAGCGGCAGCAGGCTTCTCTCGACGGCGTCGCTGACGTCGAGGAGAAGCTGGCCTTGTCCTCCGACGGACGCCGACAGACCGGTCTCGCCGGTGAGCTCGTTGACACGGCTCTGCAGCATTCCGGCCAAGGCTCGGTCACCCTGGGTCCCGGAATCGTTTTCCCCGATGACGATGGAGCGGGTGGTATCTCCCCCACGGGGGAAGTTGAAGAGGGTGGCGAGACCCTGCCGGAATTCCCCCTGGGCCTTTTCCAGGGTTTTGCTGATGCTCGAGATCGTGAGGCGCTGAACGAGCCGGTCGCTCAACGCGAGCTGCAGTTGCGTCTGCCGGATCACCGATTCCACTTTCTCCACCCCCCTTTCCACGGCCGCGATCCTGATCCCCGCCACGGTCACGGCTTCCATCAGTTGCCGAGGCACTCCCTTCTCTGCGTCTCCGGAAGGCGGATGCTGGAGACCTCTTCGAAGCCGGATGGCGAGCCTTTCGATCCGCTCGGCGCTCCGTGCCAGTTCGCGCGCCTTCTGCAGCGCCGCCCGGTCTGCGCGGACGACGCGGCGGATTCCTTCCAGGGCGATCTGCGCACGATCCGCCTCATCCCGGAACTGGTCTCCAAAAGAGCCGGCACGCAGCCGCGGGATCACGAGGGGGAAGGTGCTCACGGTTCCGAGGAGGAAGCGGGAATTCTTCATCGCCCGTGCGGCTGCCTGCCGCGTCTGCCTCGCTTCGGCTGAGGCCCTTGCGGCTGCCGTTGCGGTTGCGTCGGCTGAGTGGCCGGCGCCTGCCGGAGAGGCCACGAGCCGGTGTGGTGGATCCTGGGCGTCATCCGCGTAGAGCGCGGCCTGCAGTCCGTTGCCGTGTGAGCTCGTGAGGATCAGCGCCGTTTCGGTGCCCTCCAGGGCTTCGGAGGTTGCGGCGAGGAGATGTCGCTGCTTTCGAAGCCCGTCTTCCACTCCGAAGGTGGGATCAGCCGCTTCGACCACCGACTCGATCCCGAGGACGCCGGAGACGCCGGGGGCGTCGGAGATCTGGGTGAAGGCGTCGGCGATCGCCTTGATGTGCCCCTTTTCGAGGAGCGAGCCCTGCTGGGTGTGGACGACGAGGGTGAACGGCGCGCTCCAGCCTGGAGCGAGCAGCTCTTGGACGCGTTCGAAGTCCTGCCTGGTGTTGTTCTTGGCCGGCAGCAGGCCCGCGCCTGGGGTCTGGGGGTTGAGGGCAAAGGCCGGCAGCGCTGCCACCACCAGGATCAGCAGCGTTGCGGCGCCGATGACGCCGGGCTTCGAGAGCGCCGAATCGAGGAGCCGGAGAGAGCGGCTCGGCCTCCCCTCGACCGTCCTTCGGGGCAGAGAAAGGGCGTTGATCCTGTCGCCGAGGGTGGCGAGCAGAGGGGGGATCGCGATGAAGGCGGAGATCGCCCCGACCGCGGTCACTATCGCGACTCCGATCGTCGTCGACCTGATGAAGCTGCCCGGCGCTATCGCCGTAGCCACCAGCATCGCTGCAACGAGCACGACCCCGGCCACCGCTACCGTGCGTCCTGCCGTGCGAGCGACTACCGCCGCCGCGGGACGGGGCGGGGTGCCTCTCGCAAGCTCTTCGCGGAACCGGGAGACCATGATCAGGGAGTAGTCGACTCCGATCGCCAGCCCGATCATCGACGCCAGGCTCAGCGCCAGGGCATCGAGGTCGAACACCTCTGCAAGGAGCGAGATCGCCCCGAAACCGGTGATCACGGCGATCGCCCCGAAGACGAGGGGAACGAGGGCGGCTACGACCGACCGGAAGATGAAGACGAGGATGAGCAGCAGGGCGGGCAGGGCGATCAGCTCGGCGCGTTTCAGTTCGTCCAGGGTCGCTTCCTGGAGGGCGAGGGCAACCGAGGCCTGCCCCGTCACCCGCGCCACCACAGGAGGATCGACGCTGGTAGCCACCGCCTCTCGAACTTCTCGAGCCGCCGTTAGCGATTGATCGTCGGGCCGGCCGATGGTCGCGAGGACCAGGGAGAAATCTTTCGTCTGCTCGGGCCTCTGGTTCAGGTTGACCTCGAACGCCCGGGCGCGATGAAGCCGGTGGAGCTTGGACAGGAGCAGCTTCTGCGCTTCCGAGCGCTCCTGTTCGGACCCTTCAAGCACGACCGCGAACTGGATCCCCGACCCGAATCCCTCGCGTTCGAGAGCGAGCGTGTCCGCTGCGCTCCCGTCGTTGATTACGAAGTTGGGCTCGTTCAGGTGGTCTTCGACCGAGAGGCTTTGCGAGGCGAGGACCGCAACGAGCACAAGCCACAGCAGGACCCCGAAATGCGATCGAAGCTTTTTCATTAGTAAAGAATATTACGAGTATGATCTCCCCGATGGGAGGCTCGTCGGAAAGTCGGCTCGCAGGACAGGCTTCGCTGCAGGCGGGGGAGGATCGAAGGGCTGATTCACTGCCCTTCCTCGATCGCTTCTCCGTCCCCGTCGGCGCCGCGCCCGAGGCGGCATGGGGGGTCACCCAGGAGGCCGTAACCTCAATCCTCACCCTGCGTGTGGCCACGGTGATCGCCCGGCTCCTCGGCTGTGTGAACACCGTCCCGAGCGGGGCCGGGGAGTTGGCCGTGGGCAATGAGCTGGCGGGGTTTCGCGTCCATGAGGCGATGCCCCCGCGCCGATTGGTCCTAACCGGCGAACACCGCCTCGCCAGCTACGCCTTCCTCGCGCTCGTCGCGCCGCGGGGGGACGGCGGGGTTCAGCTCGCCGTCGAGACGCGAGCGAGGTTCAAGGGTCGGCCGGGCAGGTGCTACCGGACCGTCATCGTCGGCAGCGGCCTGCACGAAGCTGTGATGAGGGCAGTTCTCTGGTTCGCGAAGCGTGCGGCGGAACCGCGCGTGTGACCGTTGACCGAGAGCGAACTCAGATGAGGGCCCTGGTCACCGCCCGAGCCTGCGGGCCGGACGCCCTGAAGGTGATGGACCAGCCCGAGCCGCGGCCCGCTGAGGGCGAGGTCCTGGTCAAGGTCAAGGCGGCCGGGGTCAACTTCGCCGACGTTCTCGCGGCCCAGGGGATGTATCCCCCGGCACCGCGGTTGCCGGCTGTCATGGGGTTCGAGGTCGCGGGGACGGTCGAGGAGCTGGGCGACGGAGTATCCGGCCTGCGCGTGGGAGATCGGGTGCTCGGTGGTACGCGATTCGGCGGCCACGCCGAGCTGGCGGTGGTGACGGCCGGGGCGCTTCTCCCCCTGCCGGCGGATTGGAGCTTCGCCGAGGGCGCCGCTTTCCCGGTCAGCTACGCCACCGCGTATGCCGGGCTCTGCCGGTTCGGGGGGCTGCGCCGGGCGGAGAGGGTCTTGGTGCACGCGGCGGCGGGAGGCGTCGGGATCGCCTCGACGCAGATCGCTCGTGCCCTAGGCGCAGAGGTTTTCGGGACCGCGTCCTCGCGCAAGCAGGACGCTCTGCGAGACCTCGGGGTGCATCACCCGATCGACTACGAGGCGGGGAACTTCGTCGAGAGCGTACGGCGAGCCGGGGAATCCGAGGCCCCCATCGACCTGGCCATGGACTCGATCAGTGGAAGCAGCTTCCGCCGCAGCTGGTCGCTTCTAGCTCCCGGCGGTCGCCTGGTGTGCCTGGGGGCGAGCTCGCTCGTCACCGGTGAGCGGCGCAACATCGCGCGGAGCCTCTTGACCGTCTTGAGGCTGCCTTGGTTCGGGGCTTTCTCGCTGATGACTCAATCCAAGTCGGTGATCGGCGTCAACGTCCTTTGCCTCTGGGACGCCAAGGGATCGCTGACGGAGCTGATCGCCCCCCTGACGGACCTGATTCCCTCGGGTCGGCTGCGACCGGTGATCGCCGAGCGCTTTTCCCTCTCGCAGGGAGCAGATGCCTATAGGTACTTGATCGGGCGACGCAACGTGGGAAAGGTGGTGCTGGATGTTTGAGCGGTCGGATGAGTTGGCCGGCATCCGTCCTGGGCTGCTGAGCGGACCAGACGTCGCCTCCCCGCCGCGGCGAACCACCGGGTTCGCGTCAGCGGTGTGGATAGCCGCACCGCCTGAGCGCGTGTTCGATTTCTGCCTCGACGTCGAGAGCATCAAGGCGATGCTTCCCGACCGGGCGGAGGAGGCGCCGGGCTGGAACCTCGAGGCGAGACTCGGTGGGGTGTATGCCTTCCGTTACTGGGTTCGCGGCATCTTCCCTCTCACAACTGTTGTTCGGATAGAGCGCTTCGATCGCCCGAGCCTCATCGTCGACCTGCAGCTTCGAGGCCTCTTCCGCTACTGGCGGCACACCCACACTTGCGCATCGGAGGCGCAGGGGACGCTCTACGAAGACGCGGTTGAGTTCGCCACCCGCTTCGGACCCTGGGTTGACCGGTGGCTGGTTCGCCGCGACGTCGCGGCGATGTTCGCATTTCGGCAATCGCGGATGAAGGAGCTCCTCGAGCTGCCGCGTTGAGCGCCCCGCGCCGGCGCTCGAGTACTCCCCGTTTCAGGCTCGGATGACCGCGACCTCCTCGAAGGAGGAGAAGTCGTCGTCCTGGGTCAGGACGGCAGCGCGATGGTGCATCGCCGTCGCCGCGATCCAGGTGTCGTGCCGACGCAACTTGCGGCCCCGGGAGCGCTCGGCCGCCGCGATGCGGGCGAAGCAGCTGGCAACCTCGGGCCCGACCGGCAGCGGGGGATAGGTGGACTGCACCCGGGAGAGAGTCGAAAGGCGGCGGGCGCGCGCCTCGGGATCGGTCGCGCGGAGAACGCCCAGCTCCAGCTCGGCCACGGTGATCACGGAGACAGCGATCTTCTCCGGCAGCTCTCCCAGTTCACGCCCCGTCTCCTGGGCGATGAAGATCGAGGTGTCGGCGACCGCTTTTCTCAATCGTCCAGCTCGGCGCCGCGGACGTCGGCAAGGTCGTCGAGCAGACCGGGATCGGCGGCCGCGTCGCGAACGATCCGGCGCAGCTCGGATGAGGAGACCCAGGGATCGCGCTGCTCGACATGCGGCAGGATGTCGGCGACCGGTCGGCGGTTGACGGTAAGGGTCAGCCGTTCCCCCGCTTCCAGATCGGCGACGACGCTCGAAGTGGAGTTGCGAAGCTCGCGGATGGAGACGTTGCGGGGCATGTAGCGGACTGTAGCACTTGATGCTACGGATGGCGCTGGCTCCCGGGCTGCTAGAACACGAGCCCATGGAGAGCAGCAATCCCTCGCAGCTGATCGACGCGAAGATCGAGGAACTGGGCGACTGGCGGGGCGAGACGCTCGCCCGGGTCCGCGCCCTCGTCAAAGAGGCGGACCCCGAGGTCGAAGAGACCTGGAAATGGAAAGGGACGCCGGTCTGGGAGCACGCCGGGATCATCTGCACCGGCGAGACCTACAAGAAGGTCGTGAAGATGACCTTCGCCAAGGGCGCCTCGCTCGACGACCCCGCGGGCCTCTTCAACTCCAGCCTCGAGGGCAACACCCGGCGCGCGATCGACATCGCCGAGGGCGAGGAGATCGACGGTGAGGCGCTGAAGGCGCTGATCCGCGAAGCGGTGGCGCTGAACGAGTCCCGCTAGCGCGCCGGTTCGCCGGCCGGGTCGTAGGCGCCTGCCAGCAGCTCGACCGAGCGCAGGCGGTTCGGCACCGAGTCGGAGTAGTGAACGGTCATCATCTCGTCGGCTTCGGTCTCGGCGGCGAACCTCCGCAGGTACTCCGCGGCCTCCGCGGCGAGGCCGACGGCGGTGTAGGCGAGCATCTCGTCGACCGCCGCCGCCTGGGGGGAGTCGAGCAGGGCGGTGATGTCCTCGTCGCTGAGCTTCTGGCCGCGGCCGAAGAGGGCGCGGGCGCGGATGCGGCGGGCCGCCTCGTGCTGAGCGGCGGCGCTCTCCTCGGTCTCGGCGGCGATCACGCCGACGCCGGCGATCACGAAGGGCTCGGGCTGCTGCCGGGAGGGTTTGAACTGCTCGCGGTAGGTGGTGATCGCCTCGTGCAGGAAGCGGGGCGCGAAGTGGGAGGCGAAGGCGTAGGGGAGGCCGAGCTCGGCCGCCAGTTCGGCGCCGAAGAGGGAGGAGCCGAGGATGTAGAGGGGGACGTGGGTGCCCTGGCCGGGGATCGCCTTGATTCCCGGCAGCGGGCTCTCCCCGCCGAGGAACCTCTGCAGCTCGACGACGTCCTGGGGGAAGCGCTCACCCGCGTGCGGGTCGCGCCGCAGCGCCATCCAGGTTCGCTGGTCGGTCCCCGGCGCCCGGCCCAGCCCGAGGTCGATCCGCCCCGGGTGCAGCGTCTCCAGGGTCCCGAACTGCTCGGCGATCACCAGCGGCGAGTGGTTCGGCAGCATCACCCCGCCGGCGCCGAGCCGGATCGTCTCGGTCCGGGCGGCGATGTGGGCGATCAGCACCGCGGTCGCCGAGGAGGCGATCGAGGAGATGTTGTGGTGCTCGGCGTACCAGATGCGCCGGTAGCCGCCGCGCTCCGCCGCCCGTGCCAACTCGACGCTGCCGGCGAAGCTCTCGGCGATCGTCTCCTCGCGGCCGACCGCGGCGAGGTCGAGGATCGAGAGCGGGGTCGAGGGCTTCTCCATGCCCCGACACCATAGGCAGAGGCGAGGAGTGGCCCGTATCGGTACCTTAAAATCTCCTGACTATGCAAGGCCAAACTCTGTATAGAGGGGGAATCGCTCTGCTCCTGGCCGCCGCCCTGGTCGCGACGGCTGGTTGCGGCAGCGACGCCGAAGGCCAGGCCCCGGAAGGGAAGACGGTTACGGTGAAGCGACTCGACGAGCTCCGGAGTGGCGTCGACGCCCAGATAGCCCAGTGGGTGGTGGACATTCCGGTTGCCGACGACGGCGAACCCGCTTTCACGGTCTCCAAGGTGATCGCGCCGGTCGGCACCGCGAACTTCAGCATCAGGAACTCGACCGGGGAAAAGCACAACCTGACGATCGAAGAAGTGGGAGGCGGGTCGATCGCGACCCCGAACATCCGCAGCGACAAAGCCTGGATACGGATATCGCTCGACGAAGAGAAGAAGTACGTCTTCTACTGCTCCCTCCACCGCGCCGAAGGGATGGAAGGGACGATCGTCGTCGACCCCGAGCTCTCGGCGCAGGACTTGAAGCCCTACTGATCCGCCGCGCCCCGCGGCCGCGCCGGGACCCCGATCACGGTGGCTCCGGGCGCGACGTCGCGGGTGACCACCGAGCCGGCGCCGACGACGGCGTCGCGGCCGACGGTGACGTCGGGGAGAAAGGAGACGTTGGCGCCGATCCTCGCCCCGTCTTCGATCCGGATGCCGGGGGCGTCGGGGTCCACCCCCGTCTTCCCGACCGAGTTGTCGTTGGTCATGATCACTGCGGGGGCGATGAAGACGCCTTTGCCGACGACCGTCTTTTCGACGATGTTGCAGCCGAACATCATCACGGCGCCGTCTTCAATCCGGACCCCGCGGTCGATGCCGGTCGAGCGCCCGACCACGCAGCGGTTGCCGATCCGCGTCTGCTCGCGGACCAGGGCGTGGTCGCCGAGCAGGGTGTCGTCGCCGATCTCGACGTCGTAGTAGACGACGACGTGGGTTCCGATGGCGCAGCCGGCGCCGATCCGCAGCCGTTCCTCGAAGTTGGGGGTCCTCGTTATCGAGCCGGTCGCGCGGGGACGGCGGCCGATCACGGCGCCCGTCTGGATCTCGGTCCCGGCTCCGATCTCGACCCCGGCCTCGACGACCGCGTGAGGCATGATCGAGACCCCGTCGCCGATCACGGCCCCGGGCCGGACGATCGCGAGCTCGGCGATCTCAACCCCCTCTCCGAGGAAGTCGGTCTCGACTATGGCGGTTGGGTGGATGCCTGCCATCGGGTGGTCACACTGTCCAGTCGCAAGGGGCGGCTGCGGGGGTTCATTATGGTCACCGGTCACCGATGGGAGTCGAGGAATGCAAGACGATCCAGCTGCCGACGGTCACCCACCCCCAGGGCGACCTGGCTTTCGCCGAGGGCGGGAACCACATTCCCTTCCCGATCGCGCGGGTCTTCTACGTCTACGGCGTCCCCGCCGAGGCGGCCAGGGGCGGCCACGCCCACCGGACCCTCGAGCAGGTGGTCTTCTGCCTCACCGGCCGGATGGAGATGGTGGTCGACGACGGCCGGCGCAAGCTCACGGCGACCCTCGACGATCCGCGACGGGGCATCTACCTGCCGCCGCTGGTCTGGCACGACATCGGCGGCTTCTCGTCGGGCACCGTCTACCTGGCCCTCACCTCGGCCGAGTTCGACGAGGGCGACTACATCCGCGACCACACCGCCTTCTTGCAGCAGGTGCGGGCCGCCGTCTGAGGCCCGCCCGGGCTACTCGGCGACCGGGACCTCTCCGCGCCGCCACTCCTCGGCCGACCGCCGCCGCCACTCGTTCTTGTCGACGACGATCCTGTCGATCATCCCGAAGCGGACGCCGGCGCGGACCATCCGCCTGCACTTCGACCAGTCGCTCGGCTCCTCGTAGATCGCGTCGGAGAGCTCCGATTCGAAGAAGCGCAGGCCCGAGTGGTAGAGCGCGGCCTGCATCCCCCAGTGGCCCATCCGCGGCGGGAACTCCCCCAGTAGGAGCGGCTCGCCCTCGGCGAAGTTGACCTGCTGCAGCCCGTAGCAGTGCTCGTAACGGTGCTCCTGGGCCGCGGCGAGGAGGTCGCGGGTGTGGTCGGGGCGGATCGCGTCGTCGTCCCCTAGGGTCGCGATCCAGCGCCCGCGGGCGATTGCCAGGGCGTCGTTGAAGGGGGGCCCGCCGACCCCGTACCAGCGTCGCGCGGGATCGTCCGGGTAGGGCCCGCGGATCGTGCGGTTGACGTAGACGAGGCGGGGGTCCTCGAAGGAGGCGACGACGGCGGCCGTCTCGGCGGGGGCGCAGTCGCCGGAGACGATCACCTCGAGGTTGGAGTAGCTCTGCCCGAGGATCGAGGGCAGGGCAACGTCGCGCAGGGTCTCGAAGGAGCGATAGGTGGGGACGATGAAGGTGACCAGCGGCTCACTCTCGGTGAAGGCGAGCTCGTACTCCTCGCTGCGGCGCAGCTGCTGGAGGCGGCGCCGGTTGGCGGGCTCCTCGTCGTAAGCGTGGCGGGAGATGGCGACGTTGCGCCGGACCTCGGCCTCGATCAGGTCGAGGCGCCTGTTGAGGTCGCCGAAGGCGGTGTGGAGGCCGAGCACGCGCTCGTGTAGGTCGGTCAGCGAGGTATGGAGGCCGTCGAGGCGCTGGTGGAGGTCGGCGTGCAGGCGCAGCCGCAGCCGCTGGACCGACTGCCGGGCCCCGCCGGATCGGGTTCGCTTGCCCATCGGGCGCATCCTACGGCGAGCCCACCGTCGCCAGGACCACCTCCGCCACCCGTTCGCAGGCGGCAGGCTCGAGCTGGGGGTAGAGCGGCAGGCTGAGGGTGGTCGCGGCGAGCCCCTCCGCGACCGGGAAGCTCCCCTGCGGCCAGGCGCTCGCGTAGGGCGGGGTCTGGTGGGGCAGCAGCGGGTAGTGGACGAGGGTGCCGATCCCCCGCTCGGCGAGGCTGCGGGCGCAGGCGTCGCGATCGGGGTGGTTGATCGCGAACAGGTGCCAGACCGGCTCCGCCCACTCGGGGACGGTGGGGACGGCGATCGGCTCGTGCCCGCCGAGCGCGTCCAGGTACAGGCCGGCGAGCGAGGCGCGGGCTCGGTTCCAGCCCTCGAGCCGGGGCAGCAGCAGCCGCAGCACCGCCGCCTGGATCTCGGGCAGGCGCGAGTTGACCCCGGCGGACTCGATCTCGTAACGGTTACGCATGCCGTAGTTGCGCAGCAGACGCACCCGTTCGGCCAGCTCGGCGTCGTCGGTGGTGACGGCGCCGCCGTCGCCGAGGCAGCCGAGGTTCTTGGTCGGGTAGAAGGAGAACGCGCCGGCGTCGCCGATGCCGCCGACGCGCCGGCCGCCGCATCTGGCGCCGTGGGCCTGGGCCGCGTCCTCGACCACCAGCAGGCCCGCCCCGGCGGCGGTCGACCCGATCGCCTCCATCTCGGCCGGCTCCCCGCGCAGGTGGACGGGGACGATCGCCGCGGTCCGCTCGCCGATCGCGGCGGTGATCAGGCCGGGGTCGATGTTGTAGGTCGTCGGGTCAGCGTCGACGGGCACCGGCGTCGCCCCCGTGCGGGTGACGGCGAGCCAGGTCGCGATCCAGGTGTAGGCGGGGACGATCACCTCGTCGCCGGGGCCGATGCCGCCGGCCCGGAGCGCGAGCTCGATCGCGCTCATGCCGCTACCGACGCCGACGCAATGGCGCGTCCCGCAATAGGCGGCGAACTCCCCCTCGAACCGCTCCAGCTCAGGGCCGAGCAGATAGCGGCCGGAAGCGGCGACCCGGGCGACGGTCCGCTCGAGCTCGCCGCCGAGCTCCCGCGGCAGGGCGGCGAGATCGAGGTAAGGGACGGGCTCGCTCAAGCCGCCGACGATATTGGCTTGGCGCGAGGCACTCCTGCGGTTATGTTCAAGAAATATTGATCAGAAGGGCGGGGGAGGAGGCGTCACATGAAGTTCAGTCGAATTGCTGCCCTGCTCTGCGTGGTAGCGCTCTTCGGGGTGCTTGCCGCGACCGCGTCGGCGACCAAGTACGTCGCGCTCGGGGACTCGTACTCGTCGGGCACGGGGACGCGGACGTTCTACGAATCGACCTGCCAGCGCTCGGTCTACGCGTACCCGTACCTGTTGCACAACGCCCATCCGGAATGGACCTTCGTCAACGCCACCTGCTCGGGGGCGAAGACGGGGGACATCCTCAACACCCAGGTCAACAGCGTCACCTCCGACACCAACTGGGTCACCTACACGATCGGCGGCAACGACGCCGGTTTCTCCAGCGTCATCACCACCTGCGCGCAGCCGTCGTGGGCGTCCAACTGCGACGGGGCGATCAACACCGCCCAGTCCTACATCACCAACACGTTGCCGGGCCGCCTCGACCTGGTCAACAATGCGATCAAGTCACGGGCGCCGAGCGCGAAAGTGATCGTGCTCGACTACCCGAAGCTGTTCAACGGTGAAGACTGCAACGCGCTCACCTGGTTCAGCCCCAGTGAGGAGACGCGGTTGAACCAGACGGCGGAAATGCTGCGGACCCAGGTCAGCGCCGCGGCCTCGCGGGCGGGGGCGAACTTCGTCTTCCGCGACGTGATCCCGCCGTTCGTCGGCCACGCGGTCTGCGACGGCGGCGGTGGCTCGTCGACCGAGTGGATCAACGGCCTCTCGAACCCGACGGGCGAAAGCTACCACCCGAAGGTCACCGGTCATGCCAGCGGCTACTACCCGGTGGTGAAAGGGGTCACCGGCTGATCACCAGCCCCCGTTCGGCTGTTCCTTTTCGGTCCGCAGGACCGAAAAGGAACAGCCGAACGGGGGCGCGTGCTGTTGGTTACGGCCGGGTCTCCGTTGCCGTGCGCTCGACGTCGATCCGGGGGAGGATCCGCTCGAGCCAGTCGGGGATCCACCAGTTGCGGGGGCCGAGCAGCTGCATCACCGCCGGCACCAGGACCATCCGCACCAGGGTGGCGTCGAGGAAGATCGCCGCCGCCAGGCCGATCCCGAAGAGCTTGAGGAACACTTCGGGGGAGGCGACGAAGGCGAGGAAGACGACGACCATGATCGCCGCCGCCGCGGTGATCACCCGGGCGGTTTTGGCGAGGCCGTCGGCGACCGCCCGGCGGGTGTCGCCGTCTTTCAGGTACTCCTCGCGGATCCGCGAGATCAGGAAGACCTCGTAGTCCATCGAGAGCCCGAAGAGGATCGCGAACATCATCACCGGCATGAACGGGGCGATCGGGACTTCGTGGTCGATCCCGATCAGTTCGCCGACCGCGCCGCCCTGCGCGACCAGGGTCATCACCCCGTAGGCGGCGCTGACCGAGAGCAGGTTCATGATCCCCGCCTTCAGGGAGATGAACGGCGAGTGGAAGGCGACCAGGAGCAGGAGGAACGAGAGGCCGACGACACCGGCGATGAACAGCGGGATGCGGCCGGTGATGTAGGAGCTCTGGTCCTCCAGGGCAGCGTTGACCCCGCCGACCAGGGCGGTCGCTCCGGAGTTGCCGAGCGCGTCCGGGATCACGGTTCCGCGCAGGTGGTCGACCAGTTCGGAGGTCGCCTCGTCCTGCGGGGAGGTGGTGGGGACGACGGTCATGATCGCGGCGGTGCCGTCTGAGTTGTACTGCGGCGGCGGCACGTAGGCGACGCCCTCCTCGTCGCGCAGCGAGGTGGCGAGCCCCTCGATCGCGGCTTTGTCTTCCGGCTCGGGAAGTTCGGCGGCGATCACCAGCGGGCCGTTGGCGCCGGGGCCGAAGCCCTCGCTGATCAGGTCGTAGGCCTGGCGGGTCATCGTGCTCTCGGGGTCGTTGCCCGCGTCCGGGAACCCGAGCCGCATTCCGAGCGCCGGCGCCGCCAGCGCCAGCAGGATCGCCGCGGCGACGATCGCCGCCGGCCACGGCCGCTGCTGCACCCAGTGGCTCCAGCGCGCCGCCGGGGAGTGGCCGTCCTCTTCGGGACGATCGAGCCGCCGGCCGAGGAACGGGATCTTCAAGCGGTCGACCCGCGGCCCGAGGTAGGAGAGCAGCGCCGGCAGCAGCGTGATCGAGGCCAGCATCACGATGAGGACGGCGAAGGCGGCCGAGATCGCCACCCCGTACATGTAGGGGAGGCCGGTGAGGAAGAGGCCGAGGACCGCGATGACGACGGTGCAACCGGCGATGATCACGCTGCGCCCGGCGGTGGTGACGGCCTCGACGACGGCGTCGTGGCGGTCCTTGCCGGCCTTCATCGCCGAGCGGAACCTGGTCAGGACCAGCAGCGCGTAGTCGATGCCGACTCCGATGCCGATCAGGCCGGAGACCGCCGTGGTCCAGTTGGGGACGTCGATCACGTTGGCGAGGAGCACGATCAGGCCGCCGGAGGAGATGCCGAGCCCGACGAGGGCGATGATCAGCGGCAGGCCGGCGGCGACCAGCGAGCCGAAGGCGATCAGCAGCACGATCGCGGCCGCCAGGAAGCCGATCCCCTCGGGGCTGCTCGATTCCTGGGCGGTGTAGATCGGTTCGCCGCCGAGCTTGATTTCGAGGCCGTCGCCGCTGTTGGTCTCGGCCGCCTCGATCAGTTCTTCGCCCTGCTCCTTCTTCACCGACCAGCCGGGGACGGTGAGAGGAAGGGTGGTGGTGGCGATGGTGCCGTCGTCCGAGACCCGGATCGGTGCCCGTTTCTCCACGTTCTCGACCGCTTCGACTTCCTTGAAGAAGGCGCTCATCTGCCGTTTCGCGGCGGGGCTGTCGGCGCCTTTAGGGTCTTTCCAGACGACGTAGATTTCCTGCCCCGAGTAGCCGCCGAACTCCCGTTCGGCGAGCTCGCTAGCTTCCTTCGACTCCGAGCCGGGGGTGTTGTAGTCCGCTTCGTACTCACCGGCGAAGCTCGAGCCGAGCCCGATGAGGACGACCGCGGCGACGATCCAGGCGAGGACCATAAGGCCGCGGCGGCGGTAGGCGAGGTCGGCGAGCGAGGCGAGGCGGCGAGTCATAGGCGGGGTCCCTTCGCGTTAAAGACTGGTTACCGAGCAGAAAGGTTTACGAACGAAACGATTCATATCACAAAGCACCAGGTAAGCTTCTTCCCCCATGACCGGCCAGGCCGTGAACGGCGACCGCGCTCCCTCGACCCTCGCCTTCCTGCTCTCGCAGGTGGGCATCTATGCCTCCCGCCGGTTCGCCGAGCGGATCGCCGAGGCCGGTCTCAACCCGCCGCTTTTCCGCATCCTCAACCTGATCGACGCCGCCGAAGGGCAGTCCCAGCAGGCGATCGGGGCGGGCATCCAGGTGCCTCCCAGCCGCATGGTCGCGCTGGTCGACGAGCTCGAGCAGCGGGGCCTGGTCGAACGCCGTCCCAACCCCGAGGACCGGCGGGTGCGGGCGCTCTATCTAACCCGCAAAGGCCGCAGCTCGCTGACCCGCGGTCGCAAGATCGCCAGCGCCCACGAGGAGGAGCTGACGGCGGGGATGAGCGGCACCGACCGCGCCCGCCTGACCAAGCTGCTGCAGAAGATGGTCGACCAGCAGGCGATCGGCAAGGGCGTTCACCCGGGCCTCAGCGCCAAGGACGCTCCGGGGGCTCAGGGCACGTAGGCGTTGGTGAAGAGCTGGGAGGGCGGCGGGCTCTCTTCGAGCAGTTCCTCTTCCCCCATCCAGTTCTCGAAGCTGCGCCAGCGGGCGCCGTCCATGCGATGGCTGCGGGAGAGCATCGGCGCGGTGACGGCGACGCTCTTCGCCACTGCCTTCAGGTTGAGCCTGGGAACTTCGGGAGACACGGCTTTCAGCGCCTTGACCGCGGCCCCGGGATGCTTGATCGCCGCCTTGTTGCCGCGGCTCAGCGCCTTGAAGAATTTGCCGATCATCGCTTCGTTGGCTTCGAGTTGGTCTTCGCGTGAGATCACCACCAGCTCTTCGTAGTCCGGCACCCCGAGCTTGCTCACCGGCATCACCACCGGGTCGAAGCCGTCCTGGCGCAGCTGGATGCCCTCGACGTTCCAGGAGCCGCCGATCGCCGCGTCGGCTTTGCCCCCTTTCAGCGCCGGGACCATCAGGTACTTCGGCCTGATGATCTTGACGTCGTCGAGGCTGAGGTTCGCCCGGGCGAGGATCGTCTGCAGGAGCTTTTCCTGATACTGGAGCCCTTCGGTGGCGATCGTCTTGCCTTTGAGGTCGGCGATGCCCTCGATGCCGGATTGCTTCAGCCAGATCAAGGCGGTCGTCGGCTGCGGCAGCCATGACCCGACCGCGACGATCGGCGTGCCCCTGCCGCGGGCAAGCGCCACTTCCGGCTGGTGGGAGACGCCGAGCGGGACCACTTCGCTGGCGACGTAGAGGACCGGCCGTCTCGGTTCGATCGGGGTGTGGACGTGCAGTTTGAGGCCGACGTCGGCGAAGTAGCCCAGCTTTTCGCCCAGGTAGAGGCCGGCGTAGTCGGCGTTGGGATAGCCGTCGATCGTGATTTCGAGCAGCTTCAGCCCTTCCTTTTCCGCCAGTTCGGCGTCCGGGTTCGGTTCCGGTTCGGCCTGCGCGGACTTTTCCTGCTGCGACGTTTCCTTGCCGGCCCGTGCGGTCGAGTCGCCGCCGCCGCAGCCAGCCACAGCGAGCGCCACGAGCACGGCAAGGAAGCAGAGGGCCTTGGTCATCCTGATTGCTAAGGATATTTCAACTCCGTCCTCCGGGTGCTGTTCCATTCTTGATGGTCTGGGTTAGGACCCCTGGAATGAGGACGGCACCTCCAACTGAGGCAGTCGAGGCGGCGCGGCCGCAGCTTGAGCGGCGGCGGCTGCGGTTGGCCGACGGCGCCGCGACCACGCTCCACGTCGCCCGCTTCGACCGCGAGGCCTTCCTGCCCCACGTCGTCGCCCTGCAGCCCTGCTCGACGGTGGAGGCCTGGTGCCGGCGCAGCGGCGCCGAGCACGCGATCGTCGGCGGCTTCTACATGCGCCCGGGCGGGCCGGCGCTCGGCGACCTCTGGATCGGCGGGGAGGCCCTCGCGACCGAGCCCTTCGACGCGCCCTGGCACCGGCAGCGCGCCTGCGTCCACGTGCACGCGGGCGAGGTGAGGCTGGCGGCGCGCCACGAGCTCGGCGATGCTCCCGGCGGCGACCTGCTCCAGGCCGGGCCGATGCTGGTCGGCGAGGGCCGGTCGCTGGTCCGCGACGGCGTCGACGCCGAGGGCTTCTCCGCCGGCTCACGCCAGTTCGACTCCGACATCACCGCCGGTCGCTACCCGCGCGCCGCCCTCGGCCTCGGCAAGCGCGAGCTGATCGCGGTCGTCTGCGAGGGCCGGGCCGACGAGGAGGCGGGCCTGACGATGAGTGAGCTGGCCGAGGCGATGGCCGGGCTGGGCTCCCGTGCGGCAGTCAACCTCGACGGCGGCGGCTCCGCCTCGCTGGTCCTCGGCGGCAGTCTCGTCAACACCCCCCGCGAGGAGCACGGGCTGGAGCTGGTCGGCGGCCGCGAGGTGGCGACGGTGCTCCACTTCGCGCCCCGCTCGGTGGCCTGAGCGCGGCCCCTCGCTAGCCTCAGCTGCGGTGTCTGCCGCGGCCAAGAGAGTGCTGATGGGGGTCTACTTCTATCCCCGCGGCGGCTCCGCCCACGTCTGCCGCTCGATTGCCCGCGAGCTGGGGGCGAACGGGTTCGAGGTGACGCTCCTCAGCGGCTCCCGCCCCGACCTCGGCGAGGCAACCTCGGCGGCGGCGTTCTACGCGGGCCTCGATGTCCGGTCCGTCGAGTTCGCGCCGGCCGGCGACGCCCCCCTGCACGGTTCCTACGAGGACCGGCCCGATGCGCCGGACCGCGTCCTCGCTGCTCTTGACGACCGGGAATTCGAGCGGCAGGTGGAAGCGTGGACCGAGCCGCTCGTGGCGGCGGCCGCGGGCGCCGACGTCCTCTACCTCCACCACCTCACGCCCCTCAACGAGGTCGCCGCGCGCTCGCTGCCGCAGCTGCCGGTGGTCGGGCACGTGCACGGCACCGAGCTGCTGATGCTGGAGCAGATCGCCGCGGGCGCCCCGCCCGGCTGGACCCACGCCGAGGCCTGGGCCGCGCGCCTGCGCGGCTGGGCTGCGGGTTGCGCCCGCATCGTCGTCAACGACGCCGCCGGCCTCGAGCGCGCCGCCGCCCTGCTCGAAGTCGAGGAGGAGCGCTTCGACTACATCCCCAACGGCGCCGATCCGATCTTCACCCCCGGCCCGGTCGACCGGCGCGCGCTCTGGCGCCGCCACCTCGACGGCGACCTCGCCGCGCTGGAGGGCGTGGTCCTGCTCTCGGTCGGCCGCTTCACCGAGGTCAAGCGACTGCCGCTGCTGATCGAAGCCTTCGCTCGCGCCGAGGAGCGGCTCGACGAGGCGGCGGCGCTGGTCCTGATCGGGGGGCACCCGGGCGAGTGGGAGGGGGAGCACCCCCGCGAGGCGATCGCCCGCACCGGCGCCCGCAACGTCTTCCTCGCTGGCTGGCACGGGCACGAGGAGCTGCCGCCTTTCCTGCGCGCCGGCGACGTCCTCGTCCACGCCTCCGTCCGCGAGCAGTTCGGCCAGGTGCTGGTCGAGGCGATGGCCTGCGGGTTGCCCGTGATCGCCGTCGACCGTGCCGGCCCGGCGAGCATCGTCGACGATCCCGAGACCGGCTGGCTGGTCGAGCCGGACGACCTCGAGGGCCTTACCCGCGCGATCATCGCCGCCGTCGGCGATCGCGAAGAGCGGCGTCGCCGCGGCGAGCGCTCGCGCGAGAAGGCCGGCCGCTGCTACTCCTGGGCGAGGATCGGGGGGGAGCTCGCCGAGGTGGTTCGACTAGCTTCCTGACGTGGACCTCGTCTGGAGCCTCCTCGGGGTCGCGTTGATCGCGATCGCCCTGCGCGACATCTTCGATGTCCTCTTCCACCCGCTCGGGCGCGGGATGGTGGCGCGCTGGGTGATCCGCAGCGTCGGCTGGATCGCCCGCCACATGCCCGGCGGCGAGAAGACGATCGGGTTGCTGGTCGGGCCGCTCGGCTACGTCGCCGTCGTCGCCACCTGGGCGGCGCTGCTGGCGCTGGGCTGGGCCTTCGTCTTCTGGCCGCACCTGCCCCAGGGCTTCAACTTCGACCCCGCCCTCGACCCCGCCCAGCACTCCGGCTTCCTCGACGCGCTCTACATCTCCCTCGTCAACCTCACCAGCCTCGGCTACGGCGACATCACCCCGGCCTCTTCGCTGCTGCGGGTCCTCGGGCCGGTGGAGACGATGTTCGGGCTCGGCCTGCTCACCGCCAGCATCTCCTGGCTGATCTCGATCTACAACGCGATCTCCCGCCGCGACTCGCTTGCCCACGAGGTCCACCTGGCGAAGGAGGCCGAGGAGCGGCTGGGGGAGAAGCTGGCCGACGCCGACCCGGAGCTGCTGGAGACCCTGCTCGCCGGCTTCGCCGAGCAGCTGATCCGCAGCCGCCGCGACCTCATCCACTTTCCGATCACCCACTACTTCCGCACCGAGGACGAGCAGCGGGCGCTGGCGGGGCTGCTCCCGTTCCTCAGCTCCCTGGTCGAGGAGGCGAGCGGGGAGGAGCGCCCGCAGGCGCTGGGGATGCGGGCCGAGATCCTCGGGATGGCGATCGACGACTTCGCCGCGACGCTGCGGGCGCGGCTGCGGATGCCGGGCGAGACGACCGACGACACCCTCCGTCACTACCAGGAAGAACACGGCCCGATCGGGGAGTAGGAGGGCACTTCCGGCGCTGGCGGTCTATCTTGGTTCGGCCTATTCGGGGAACGAAGGGGGTTGTTGCTGCGCCATGAACGTTCGAGTACCGCTCAGAGGCATCGGGGTTTTGTTCCTGATGTGCGCTGCCCTGGCGGGTTGCGGCTCCAGCGACGATTCGAACGGCGGCCGCGTCCTCAAGGGGACCTACCTCTTCTTCCCCGATGCGCTCGACCCCGGCCTCTCCTTCACCCTGGAAGGGGCGACGGCGCTGCACAACAGCTACATCCCGCTCCTCACCTACAAGCCGGAGAGCGGCAAAGCAGGGACCGAACTGATCCCCGGCCTGGCCAAGGAACTGCCGAAGATCGACCAGGGCGGCCGCCGCTACACGCTCTTCCTGCGGCCCGGTCTCGAATACTCCGACGGGACGCCGGTGCGGGCATCCGACTTCCGCTTCTCGGTCGAGCGCCTCTTCCGGATCAACTCGCCGGGCTCGACCTTCTACCTGAGCATCGTCGGCGCCGAACAGTTCGCCAAGACCAAAAAGGGGACGATCGCCGGGATCAGCACCGACGACGCCAGCGGCAAGATCGTCATCCGCCTGACCGAACCGAGCGGGTTCTTCAGCTACATCCTCGGCCTCCAGTACGGGGCGCTGCTGCCACCCGGCACCCCGGCTGAAGACCAGACCCCGAAACCGCCGCCGGCCACCGGCCCCTACGTCATCACCAAGGTCAAGCCCGGGCGCAGCTGGGAATACGAACGCAATCCGGCCTGGGCGACGAACGGCGAGGCGATGCCGGACTGGCCCGACGGGCACGTCGACAAGATCAAGCTCGAAGTCCGCAGCAACCCCAACGCCGCGGTCGACGAGGTCGAACAGGGCAAGGTCGACTGGATGAAGAACCCGCCGCCGCCGGAACGCTACGCGGAGGTGCGGGACCGCTACGAAGGGACGCAGTTCCGCGAGGAATCGCAGATCAGCGTCTACTACTTCTGGATGAACACGCAGACGCCGCCCTTCGACGACGTCAAGGTGCGACGGGCGGTCAACTACGCAGTCGATCCCGAAGCGCTGGAACGGATCTACGCCGGCACGCTGGAAGCGACCCAGCAGGTTCTGCCGCAGGACATGCCCGGCTACGAAAAGTTCGACCCCTACCCGTACAACCTCGCGACGGCGAAGAAGCTGATCGCCGAAGCCGACCCGGCCGATCGCGAGATCACCGTCTGGTCGCTCAACCTGGCGCCGACCGACGAAGCCGGCGAGTACTACCAGCAGGTGCTGGAGAAGCTCGGCTTCGACGTCACCCTGAAACAGGTGGACGCCTCCAACTACTTCACCCTGATCGGCAACTCCACCACCCCCGATCTCGACACCGGCTTCGCCAACTGGCTGCTCGACTACCCGCACCCGAACGACTACTTCGCGCCGCAGCTGACCGGCGAAGCCATCCTCCCCGCCGGCAACAGCAACTACTCGATGTTCGACGACCCGGCGGTCAACGCGAAGACGCGTGAGCTCGGTCGCCGGCAGCTCGATCCGAAGGTCGAACGCGAATACGCGGCGCTCGACCGCACGGTGATGAAGCAGGCCCCCTGGGCGCCATTCGGAGCGCTGATCCTCGGCACCTTCGTCGCCGACACGATCGACCTCGACAAGCTCGTGGTTAGCCCGATCTACGGCCAGGACCTGACCAGCTTCGAGTTCAAGTAGCGCCGAGTGTCGAGTTTGGACGGCTATGCCGAACAAACTCGACATCAGCCGCCGAGGACGCGGGCTGGACCCGTTTCCGGGCACCCGCTTAGCATGGCGGGGATGGCTACCGGTGAATTTGCCGAGAACGGGCGCGAGCAGGCGGCCGACTTCCGCTTCGCCTCCTGGGCGGGCCTGCGCCCCTACGCCTTCGGCCTCTACTTCGTCGGCCTGATCCTCTGGACCGCCACCTACGGGATCCCGGTCCAGCGCGAGCTGGTGATCCTCTGGACCTGCGGCGCCCTCGCCTGCGCCTCGATCGGGCGGCCGCCGCGGGAAATCCTCCAGCTGGTGCTCGACTGGCTGCCGATCGTCGCCGTGCTCTGGATCTACGACCTCACCCGGGGAGCGGCGGACTCGATCGGGATCGGCGTCCACTACCACGTGATGGTCGATTTCGACAGCTTCGTCTTCTTCGGCGAAACGCCGACCGAGTGGCTGCAGGACCACCTCTACGACCCCGGCGTCGTCCACTGGTACGACCTCCTCTTCACCCTCGTCTACACCTCCTACTTCATCGTCCCCTTCGTCCTCGCCGGGTACTTCTGGGCCCGCGACCGCCTCGCCTTCCAGCGCTTCACCCGGCGGCTGGTGACCCTGGCCCTCTGCGGCCTCGCCACCTACATCGCCTTCCCGGCGGCGCCGCCCTGGATGGCCGGCGAAATGGGCTTGATCGGCGAAGTCCACCGCACGACCGGCAAGGGCTGGGAAGTGCTCAGCGTCGGCACCGCCTCGCTCTTCTCGAAGGGGCAGGCTTCCAGCAACCTCGTCGCCGCCGTGCCCTCGCTGCACACCGCCTTCACCACCCTCGTCGCCCTCTTCCTCTGGAGCCGCGTGCGCCGCCGCTGGCTGCGCCCGTTCCTCCTCCTCTATCCGCTGTTGATGGGCCTGACCCTGATGGCGACCGGCGAGCACTACTTCTTCGACGTCGCCCTCGGCTGGATCTACGCCGGCGCGGTGATGGCGGCCTGGAGCTGGTGGGAGCGGCGCCAGGAAGCGAGGCTGCCGGCGGCCTCTTTAGCGCAGGTGGAGGGGACGGGTTAGGGAAACCGGGGTGGGGCCGGGGTCTTGACGAGGCCGCCGAGCTCGCCGGGCTGCTCGCGGACCGGAAGCCGCAGCTCCAGGTGGGAGACGGTGATCGGTGCCTGCAGGTTCGAGGGCCGCGCGTAGGGCGCATCAGAGGGGAGCAGCTCGAGCTTGACCGTGTCGCCGCCGGCGAAGCGATAGCCCTGCGGGTGCAGCTGGAAGACGACGTCTTTGCCGCCGCCGCCCGGCCGCAGGAGGCCGCGGGCCACCAGTCGCTCTTTGCCGTCGGGGAGGACGTCGAGGAGGCGGGCGGCGAGCTCGGAGCTGCTGCCGATGGTGCCGAGGTCGGCGATCACGGTCGGCGAGCCGAGCAGGGTGAAGCCGGGTGCCGGGATCGCGAGGCGGTAGGTGGCGGCGCCGAGCTGGTCGGCGCCGGAGGCGGTGGCGCAGGCGCCGCCGCCGGCGATCGGGTCGAAGGTGGCGCCGATGGTCGGGTTGCCCGCCGCCGGCAGGATCGTCTTGCGGGCGGCGTTGCCGAAGCGGATCTCAGCGGGGGAGAGCGACTCCCAGTCGGCCGCTTTGAAGGGGCCTTCGGAGGGGGCGCCGGCCGGGCAGGTCGTCGTCAGCGCCTCGGCGCTCGAGCTCGGGGCGCTCCCCGTGCCCTTCAGGTAGTGGTCGAACCAGGCGTTCAGGCGCGCGAGGAAGAGCGCCTCGTCGGCGGCCTTGTTCTGGCTGCGGGCATGGCCGTCGTCCATCAGGAAGAGCGAGATCGGGTCGCCCGGGTACTGCGCGCGGGTGCGGTTGTAGAAGCGGATCGCCTCGTCGACCGGGAAGAGGTCGTCGTTCCAGCCGCTCTGGATCAGCAGCGGCGCCGGCGGCTGGGAGTGGTCGATGTAGTAGGAGGAGTGGTGGGCGGTGATCTCGGCGACGATCGAGGCCGCCAGCGGGTTCGAGTCATACGGCTCACCGGCGTTGATCAGCCCGTACCAGGTGGTGAGATCGGCGCCAGGGTCGGTTCCCGGCAGGGCGTAGTTGCTGCTCGCGAGGCCCGTCCCGTAGAGGCCGGTCACGTAAGAGGCCTTCTCGACGCCGATCGGGGCATTGCCGCTCGGGCCGCGGTAGGGGTTGTCGGCTACGTAATCGAGAGTGCTGCCGTTCGGCATCAGCGAGTAGGCGAGGTCGCTCCAGGGCCACTGCGGCACCGCGGCGGCCAGTTCCATCGGCGTCCCCTTCGGGCTCTGCCAGGGGACCAGCGAGCCGTCGGGGAGCATCGTCCGGTTGCGCAGCGCCGCCAGCGCCATCGACATGCCGCCGCCATAGGAGACGCCGGTGGCGCCGATCTCGTCCGGCACCGCCACCCCTTCGTCGGCGAGGACCGAGATCAGGTACTGGGCGTCGCGGACCTCGTAGCGCGTATCCAGCAGGTGGTTGTAGCCGGCGGCGCAGGCTTCGGGTTCGAGCAGGCGGTCGGGGTCCTGGCCGCCGCACGATTCGCCCCAGCCGCGGTCGCTCATGCTGAAGACGGCGTAGCCGCGTTCGGCCCAGTCCTGTAGGCGAGCGTCTTCGAGCCCGATTTTGTGCCCGCCCCAGCCGTGGAAGACCCCGATCAGGGGATAGGGGCCGTCGGCGCCGCTTTCCGGCTGCGGCGGCAGGACGACGTTGACGTCGATCTGGGTTTTGCCGTCCCAGGTCGTCGTCTCGCCGCCGCAGAGGCGGACGTCGCCGTTGCCGGCCTGGGCAGCGCAGCTGATGTCCCCGCCATAGAGAGAGAGGGAAAGTCGGCCCGGGCCGCAGGTACCAGCACCAGCGCCCCCAGCAGCGCTGCCGCCGCCATGCCCAGCATCCACCGCACTCGCTCGATCCCCAACTCAGCGCCTCCTCCGCGTTGACGAAGCCGTGCTTCCCCTACCCGCCGACCACTCCCCTCAAGCGGTCGTTTCCAGAATTTGAGTTCCTATAGGAACCAAAATGCTGGAAACGACCGGCAGGGAGCCTCAGGCGAGGCGGCGGGAGAAGCTTTCTTCGAGCGCCTCGGTGCCCTCTTCGCCGGGCACCGTCTTGTCGAGGCGCATCAGCGCCTTGCGGCCGTCGATTTCCAGGGTCGCCACCTGGTTGTCGAAGTGGGGGCCGTTAAGGGTGCGCCAGCGGATCCCCGGGTCCGGGGTGCCGGCCGCCTTGGCGAGCAGGCGCGTGAACGCGTGCAGCGGCGTGCCGAAGCCCATCCGCACCACCCGCCGCTCTTTTTCGTCGAGCGGGTTGCGGTAGGGGGAGCAGACCGCCTGGTAGACCGGCGCCCGCTCCGCTGAGCCGTTGGTCGAGCGAGGGTAGGCGACCTCGGCGAGGTAGGCGTGGTGGACGTCGCCGCTGAGGACGACGACCGAGGCCGGCGCCTTGCCGCGCTCGCCGGAGGCGACCTCGTAGAGGAGGTCGCGGAGCTTCGCGAAGCTCTCGCCGAAGGCGGGCCAGTGGTCGAAGTCGACTTCGCGGCGGATCTTCTCGCTGACCCAGGCCGGCAGCTTTCCCCAGGCCTTGCTCTCGATCAGCTGCTCGTTCCAGGCCTCGAGCCGGTCGAAGGCGGGGGAGAGGAGCCAGGGGATCGTCGTGCAGACGAGCAGGTGGTCGAAGTCGCCGCTGGCGTGCTCGACGATCCATTCCCACTCTTCGTCGTCGACGATCGCCCGCCGCCCGTCCTCCAGCACCCGCGCCGCGCGGGCGTCGATGAAGACCGCCCGGGT
>Ga0070688_100000006_pt1 | contig 92017 bp, 81 predicted proteins | sample KBSS13HmetaG_FD_64679 | JGI IMG/M metagenome (GOLD analysis project Ga0070688, IMG submission 64679) | Switchgrass rhizosphere microbial communities from Kellogg Biological Station, Michigan, USA - KBS S1-3H metaG | ecosystem: Host-associated > Plants > Roots > Rhizosphere ...
GGATGCGTTTTTAGAATAAGACGCAATCCCATGCGCATGACAGGATTGCTACTAATGAGCGCTATTCTGGGAAAGCGAGTGTCCGATTCTTGGATGAGCAACGGCTTCATCGTGTTCCTTGCGCTGGCGCAGATTGGGTTTCAATCTTATAGCCAGACCAGCGAGAGATATGCGAGGCATGTAATTGCATTATGAGAAAATTTCCAGAATGGAACATCCTGATTCCTGTATGTGCTGTCTGTTCTCTTCTGCTCACAGCGAATATTGTATGTATGCCTTTGCATTCGGCTAAATCGGCTCCAGTCATTGATTCACACGGTATCATCTATACCGACATGCCGATCAAGTCGCAATACAACATAAGTCGTATTGAAAGAGAGCGCCCGGACACGATATCCAGCAAGTTCGAACTCTAATAATAGAATTTGTCTCTCTCATAACCAGTTCAAGTTATTGAAATACCATTGCTATCAGTTTGGTGGATGCGTTGACGTCTCATTCATGCAGGCCCTACGAAAGAGGGGGTATCAATGTTGTAGGTCTTTAGAGGGATTGAACGTTTTGAAAATGGGAGGATCCAACGATGTGGCAACTTGGAAACGTATATATATATCTCGCGTTCTTAATAAGAACGTCCTCGCTTCTAATAAAAAATGGGAGCGAATGGGCGAAGCTGTATTAGAAAGGATAATACGTCCTATGGCAGTCCACGAATACCCAGTCGCTTCTTGGTACGCGCTTGCAACACGTTCGCGACAGGAAAAATTGGTTCGGGATCGCCTTGCGATGCGCGGGATTGAGCAACTGCTGCCTCTGACCAGGCGGCTAAGCCAGTGGTCAGACCGGAAAATGTGGATTGACGAGCCGCTCTTCTCAGGTTTTTGTTTTGCAAGGTTTTCACGGCATGACCAGTTGGCGGTGCTCACATTGCCAGGCGTTGTGAGAATTGTGGGATGCCATGGCCCTGAATCGATCCCGGATGAAGAAATAATTTCCCTTCAAAAGCTGGCCGTCAGCGGATTGGATTACGAGCGGCATGAGTATTGTGAAGAAGGAATGTTTGTCGAGGTGATAGAGGGCCCGCTCGCGGGAGTGAGGGGAACTCTTATTCGAAAAGCCGGCCAGGATCATGTTGTGGTCCGGGTGCGTCTGATCCACCAATCTGCATCGGTCCAGATTGTGCGCAGTAATATCAGGCCGGTGCTCAATGCAAATGACCTTCCTCTAGCCCACAATGTTCGTGACAGTTTCTTCCGAAATCGTCCCAACCCACATTCCTTGTGATCCAGATCCCGTCCACACGTTTCCGGTTTCTCGTTTCATGCCATTCGTTTGGGATTGCTTAAATTCAAAGTCAAACCTGAAATTAGACAGCAACCGCTCAGAACACCAGCGGATGCGATTCCAAGATGTTTCCGGATGTTGCCGATGGCGTGGAATGCGTCGGCGAATGTGGCAAGGCTAGCGCACCGAACTCATGCAGGCGCTTGAATTATGAGACGCTCACACTTTTCTGATGATCAAATAAAAAGCATATTGAGAGAGGTTGACGGAGGTCTGAAGCCAAGCATCGTGTGTCAATCACACGGGATTTCCGTGCAAACCTTTTACCGGTGGAAAACGCTTTTCGGAAACCACAGTGGTATGATCGTTGTGCGATTGCGCCATCTTGAGTTGGAGAATCGTCGTCTCAAACAAACTGTAGCGGAACTGTCCCTCGATATACGCACGCTGAAACTCGCGATTTCCAAAAGTCTTCACTGATGTCCGGGCTGTTCAGAGTTCTGGAGTGAGACCGGAGCAAGCGCCTAAAAATCCTATTCAATGGCTCGATCATCGTCGATATGCTCAAATGCAGGCATGTCGAGTTGTAGACTTCCAACGGCGCGGATTTATGCTGAGAACCGTCCATGATCCGTTCTGCTCAGATTGCCACATGTGCCATAGGCGTCCTTGCGATTGTAGTGACGACCGAACTGACGTTAGCACAACAACCCGTCTTACCGAGCGATCCTTCTCATCCGGCGTCCGTCCTGAATGCATCAGGGTCAGTGTACTTGTCTCAGTTCGCTAATCCGGCGCTCCGGGGATCTTTGTATTTGACCCCACAGTGGCCCATAACCGGATATTACCCACTATTCCCGGGAGCCTTGGTTCAAGCCTTTCGCGCTGATGGGGTGAAGGTGGGGCCGGTCCGGTTGAACCCCCATATGGGGGTAGCCCAAATGTATACCGATAATGTGTTCAGGACCAACAACAACAAGATCAGCGATTTTGCGACAACCCTTGCACCGGGCATCCAGGCCGAATTGCCGTTTGCCGGTTTCCACTCGTTCCTCATCGATTATCGTACCAATATTCAATTCTATTCACGCTCTCCATCGAACAATGTGCAGGATCAGACCGCGACAGGAGGCTTCAAATTCAATTTTCCCGGCGGTCTCAATCTCGACCTCCAGGGGTCTCACAAGCTCGGACATGATCCCAGAGGTTCTGCCGTGGATAACGTGGTTACGCAGGACCTTGACGTAAACAAATGGACAGCCAACGGTTTCACCGGTCAGGCCGAGTACCTTGGAGCGCAGTCCAGCATCGGGCTGAATGTGCAAACGATTCGCTGGGACTATCTGAACAATAACCTAGGTCCGAGTCGAGACAGGCTGACGAATAATGCCGGCCTGACGTTCACTCGCAACGTCACAGGCAAAACGTCTCTGCTGGCCTACGCTGGTGCTCTTCAATCGATTTATGACCAGAATAAGAATCTGGATAATGTCATCTATACGGTCAGCGGAGGAGGGACGTGGAACGCGAGTGAAGTGACTTCCGGAGAACTTCGGGCCGGATATCAGATCGTGCAATTTTCTCGGGCGCAGGTCAATCAGCCTCCTCCATTAAACAGTTTTTCCAGGGATAAAGATAACTACTCCAATTTCTATTTCATGGGAAGGCTCAATTGGCAGGCATCACCGCTGTCGAGGATATCTCTGCAGACCTACAGGACGGTCCAACAGATCGGAACGGCCAACTCCCTGTTTATCACTGTGACCGGGGTGAATCTTACAGGCAGACATGACTTGACCGACAACACAACCTTAAATCTCAATCTGGGGTTCGAGGAGGATGATTTTCAAAGTCCTAGTTCCGGCGGTTCCAATAGAATCGACAAATTAATGAACGTTGCTGTCGGAATGAATTATCAAGCTGTCAAATGGGTAGGACTGGGTCTCCAATACATTTATGAGGACCGGAACTCCAATCAAAATCCGTTTTCCTACCAAGCAAACACTGTGATGTTGTCTGCTCAGGTGCTCCTCTAGCCGCACGCTCAAATGCCGCCAGCATTCTGAAAGGCGCTGGATGGCCTTTCTAACATCCTCCTCCGTTCCGGCTCCCTCGCTACACCGAAGATGACACCTGCTTGTTGAACCAAGACCGGGATCTTCCCCAGTCTGTTTACACGGAGACCATTTACCATGGATCGCAACACGGATTGTATTCCATTCCAACAAGTCCAAGGTGATGGCCCGGAGACCGCCCTTGCCGATTATGTCGGTGCCTGTCGGCGGCGGATATGGCTCATCGTTGCCTGTGCGGTGGGGTTTGCAGTGGTCGCGGCGGTTTGGTCACTCTTACAGACGCCGCTGTATCAGGCAAAAGCCACAGTGGTCGTCGAGCAAGAGGGACAAAGTGCTCTGGATAAAGACCGGGGCTACAATCCCGACCTTACCCCGGAATACTTCCAGACTCAGTTTGAACTGATGAAAAGCCATCTTGTATTTCAACGAACGGCGCAGCTCCTGCATCTGTCCGAACGGCCGGAATACAAACCGAATCCCTCTGCCCTGTCGACACTGTTGAGCGGCATACTGCCTGCCCCGCCGAGTCCGGATGTTGTCGCGCCGAAAAATGGAGCCGACGAACTGGCTTCGGAAGAAGTTGAAGATCGATTAGTCAGGCGGTTTGCTGAGACTATCGAAATCGTGCCAATTCGGGGAGCAAGATTGGCTCATGTGGTCGCAACCTCCGGGGATCCAAAATTTGCCGCCCTCGTCGCCAATACGCTGGCGTCAGTCTACATCGAACGCACCCAGGAGCTGAACGCGGTGTCGAAGGAAAAAGCTTCCCAGTGGTTTACCGCCCATCTCGATGAGCTGCGCAAGAAAGCCGAAGCGTCTCAACAGGCGCTGTATCTCTTTCGTGTGAAGCATGGGTTGCTGGGAGGGAAGGATCGGCTATCGATGACCGCTCGGACGAACACCGAATTGGACTCGGAGCTTGTCAAGGCGGAAATCAAACAAGCTGAGGCCCAATCGCGTTTGGGTCAAATTAAATCGGTCTTGCGTAACCGAACCGGCCAGAATGGAGTGATCGAGATAGACTGGTCGAGCTTGGATGCCTCGACCGAAGTGCTGAGCTCGCCGCTGATTCAAACGCTGCGGGCGCAGGATATCAAGGTTTCAGGACAGGTCGCCGAGCTGACAGAAAAGTATGGCCCGCTTCATCCTAAGCTGGCTCGCGCAAAGGCGGAGATGCAGGATCTTCATGAAAGGATCCGGCAAGAGGTACAGAAAATTTTCGACTCGGTGAAAAACGAATATGACGCAGCATTTGGCCGTGTACGTATGATTAGGGAAGCAGCGAGTCGCCATAGACAAGAGAAAATCAGGCTCGAGCAGCATGAAGTCGATTATGGAATCCTCGAACGGGAGGCGGAAAGCACGCAACATCTCTACGAAATTTTTCTGAAACAGACGAAAGAAGCCGACCTCTCGGTCGGACTGAGAACCGCTAATGTGTATCTCGCCGATCCAGCGGTCCCAACCTCTACTCCAGTCAAACCCAAGAAGCAGTTAAATACCCTTTTGGGACTTCTGCTGGGGCTCATGACGGGGGTTGGACTCGCTATTTTCATGGAATCTCGTGACCGGACTCTGAAGGGGCCGGATGACTTGGAGCGGTATTTGCCGAAAGTCTCCTTGCTGGGCGTGATGCCGCTCTTGCCGCAAGGCAAAACGGGAGATCAAGCGCCTCTCCTCCCCGTTCAATCCTCTGGTGCGACGGCTGAAAATATACGCCTCATCCGGACCAGCGTATTGCTTTCCAGTCCCAGCGAGTTGCCGGCCTGTGTGCTCATCACGAGTCCCGGGGAAAACGAGGGGAAGACGACGCTTGCAGTGAGCCTCGCGATCGCGCTGGCTCAGTTGAAGAACAACCGAGTCATACTGATTGATGCGGATTTTCGGAAACTTGCCCATCGGTATATCCATGGGATCCAACGCGACGCAAATCAGACAAACGGACTCGCCGCTTTCCTGGCTGGAAGAGTCAAACTGGAAGAGATTATTCATCCCACCGACATTGCCAATCTATGGGTGATTCCTCGAGGTAACCGTCCATCCAATCCGTCGGAGCTGTTCCACTCCAAGCAGATGGGCGTGCTGCTGGATCGATGTCGGGAGCAGGGGCATCACGTCATTCTGGATGCTCCACCGGTGCTCCCCGTCGCCGACCCCGTGATCCTCGCAAGCCAGGTGGATGGCGTGCTCTTGGTAGCCACTGTGGGTCAGACAACCAGGGAAGCCTGTCGCATGGCGGTCCAGCGCCTGACGGCTGCGGGAGGGAAAATATTGGGAGTCGTTCTGCAGAAAGTTCGGGTCCCAGATAACGCATACTACTGTCATGTGCCTGAGGAGACGGATGAGACTGAGGAGAATGGGGTGGCTTTGGAAACCGACCAACGGACTTCCACCTTTAAGCTCTAAGTAACGACCCAGGTAGAAAGACCGAAGGCTTTTAAGGGTTGGGATACTCGACCGCCCGATCTTTGTGAGGAACCTGCAAGATGGGTGGATACGTTGGGATGATGAAGAGCACCGTTCAAGTCGGTCTGAACTGGTGGAGCACATGGCAGGAACGATCGGTCAACCGTCGAATCTTTTCGGCGATGGTTACGGTAGGGGGCTTCACGACTCTGGTCAAACTTGTCGCGGCCGCCAAGGAGATGGCCATTGCTTACCAATTCGGCACGAGCGACGAGCTCGATGCATTCTTGATCGCATTACTTCTGCCGGCATTCGCCGTCACTTTGATAGGAGGATCGCTCAATGCAGCGCTGATCCCCACATACATTCAGGTACGGGAACAAGAGGGACAGCCGGCTGCCCAACGGCTGTTGTCGAGCGTCATGGTTGTGAGCACCGGTTTCCTGCTGGTCCTGTCGGTTATCTTGGCCCTCACCGCTTCGTACATCCTTCCACTGCTGGCATCTGGATTTTCTGCCGAAAAGATGGAGGTAACCCGGTCACTCTATTATGGGTTGCTGTGCATATTGGTCTTGACCGGGGTGGCCACAACCTGGGGTGCGATTCTTAACGCCGAGAACCGCTTTGCCTTGGTGGCCGTGGCACCGATGGCCACCTCAATCGTCACGATACCTGCGGTGATCGTCATGGGAACATACTGGGGCAGCTATACACTTGTTATCGGAATGGTCGGTGGTGCGCTTATTGAGGTGGGCTTGGTGGGATGGGGGCTGACACGAGCAGGAGTCACACTAGTTCCTCGGTGGTGCGGAAACTCGCCCGCCGTTAAACAGGTATTACAGCAATATGCGCCGATGGTCGCCGCGGCCTTCTTAATAAGCGGTGCGGGCGTGGTGAGCCAGTCCATGGCCGCGACACTGGGTCCCGGCAGCGTGTCCGCGTTGACCTATGGAAGTAAGATTCCGCAGCTCATGCTCGGGATCGGGATGCTGGCAGTGAGTACTGCCGTTCTTCCTCACTTTTCTCGTATGGTGACCATGGCGGACTGGCATGGTCTGCGGCATACCCTCCTGACATACTCGCGATGGCTTCTCGTTGGTACGGTTCCGGTGACAGCTGTCCTCATCTACTACTCTGAGCCTGTGGTTTCATTAGCTTTTCAGCGGGGCGCTTTTTCGGCTGAGGACACTCATCTCGTGGGCCAGATCCAGGCGATGTATTTACTGCAAATCCCGCTGTATGTCGCGAGCATAATTTTCACGAGACTTATATCGGCCTTAAAGGCCAACCAGCTGTTCATTTGGGGTAACGCGATCAATCTCTCCATGTGCATTGTCCTAACCTATGTCTTGATGCAGATGTTCGGAGTCCTGGGAGTGGCGTTGGCGACCAGCCTGATGTATTGCATCTCGGCGGGTTACTTGGTCTTTTTCTCCTTGCGGCGGTTGAAGCAACTAACCATTGAGCGCGGAGAGGCGTAACACCTTGCGTATCACTCTGGTAATTTCGACTTTAACCATCGGCGGGGCGCAACGGGTGATGGCGCTCATGGCAAACTACTGGGCTGTGGAGGGCCATCACGTCACGCTGGTCTCTATGGGTCCGCAAATCATGGACCGGTTTGCGCTGCATCATCTTGTGAAGCGCGTGCCCCTCAACCTCATGTCCGATTCGTCACATCTCGGCCAAGCGCTGTATCACAACGCGCTGCGAGTCCTGCGCCTTCGTGACCAATTGAGACAACTGCGGCCGGACGTCGTCATCAGCTTCATGAGCAGCACCAATGTGCTCACGATCCTGGCAAGTCGTGGCCTGGGTATTCCCGTGATCATTTCAGAACGTACCAATCCCCACCGGCAGGCCATAGGTTCGGTCTGGAATACCCTGCGATCCATTTTTTACCGACATGCCGACGCCCTCGTGGTCCAATCACCCGCCTTGAGAGACTGGGCCAGGGAAGTAGCGGTACACGCGCGAGTGGATATCATCCCGAACCCCGTCAATCTGGAGTTCAACGGGTCAGCGGAGGCGGCAGGCCGTCGAGGGAGCGGCCACACAATCGTCGCTATGGGACGATTGGTGCGAGTAAAGGGATTCGATCTCCTGATCGAGGCGTTTGCACGATGCACCGGACAGCATCCTGAATGGTCGCTCATCATCCTTGGGGAGGGCGAGGAGCGCTCAAACCTGGAATCGCTGATCGATGCCAAGGGTCTGCAAGATAGAGTTCAGTTAGCAGGACCGGTGCCGTGTCCAAGTCACATTCTCAGACAAGCTGATCTATTTGTACTGTCTTCCCGATATGAGGGGTTCCCCAATGCGCTGATGGAAGCCATGGCCTGCAAGCTGGCCGTGATCAGTACGGATTGTCCTAACGGCCCACGGGATATTGTCCGTGACGGAGTGGATGGTCTCCTGGTTCCACCCGACGACCTGAATGCCTTAGCCAATGGCATGGACCGTTTGATGGCAAATCCGGTGGAGCGGCAACGCCTCGGAGCTCGCGCGATGGAAGTCGTTGAACGGTTCAGCATCGAAAAGATCATGGGCATGTGGGACGAGTTGCTGGCCCATACCTGTCGGAGGGGCAAATATGAACGAAGGGGTACTCTCGCGCATCGAAGACAGTCGGTTTGAGTGCTATGTTCCTTACCCTGAGTCGGCAACACCCTAAGCCGCCTTGTCAGCAGGGGCAGGTCTGTTCCCTCACTAGGAGCCTCTGGCCGAAGAGGTACTGCTCAAATTCACAAGGAGAATTCATGAACGAGTCTACCCGTGGCACAATGGTACTGAGTCTCGATCTGGAACTATCGTGGGGGCGTTTCGACCATATTCCGGTCGAGGTTCTCGACGCTGAGTCGTTACCGGAGCGACAGCAAATCAGGCGCTTTCTTGCCCTCCTGGATGAGTACGAGATTCCAGTCACCTGGGCAATGGTCGGGCATCTTATGTTGGACGGCTGTGCCCGGGATGGTAAAGGCCATGCGCACCCTGAGACCATGCCCCACGCCCGGTACTCCTGGTATCCTCGTGACTGGTATAGCTGTGACCCCTGTACGAATGTTTCTCTCGCCCCTGGCTGGTATGGCCCCGATATCCTGGAGTGGATCCGCGCGGCCAGAGTCCGCCACGAAATCGGGTCCCACTCGTTCGCGCACATTCTCTTTGGAGATCCGGAATGTAGCGTCTCCATGGCTGAGGCCGACATCAAGGCAGCCATGGAAGCCGCGGCCTCTAAAGGGATTACGCTGAACAGCTTCGTCTTTCCTCGGAACCGGGTCGGCCACCTGGAGACGCTGAAACGGTTAGGGATATCGGCCTATCGTGGGGGTGCTCCGGCGGTCGGCAAGGGATATGGGCTTGCTCTGAAGCCGATGAATTTGTTGAGGCAGGTTCTCGCCCTTCCGATGGAGCCGGTTCGACCGGAAGAGATCCTTCCAGGACTCTGGAACATTCCCGGAAACCATTTCTTCCTGCCTCGGAGTGGTATCCGCAAGATTCTTCCGCGAGGGGGGCAGGCGCTCCGAGCGAAACGATGCATTGACAAGGCCGTGATGACGGGCCGGCTCTACCACATGTGGTTTCATCCGTTCAATTTGCTGACAGACTCGGATGCCATGTTCTCGGGATTAGAAACGGTCTTCGCTCATGCGCGGCGTCTGCGGGAGAAAGGGCTGCTTGATGTCCTGACCATGGGAGACTATGCACGGCGTTTGGACAGAGAGAAATACGGCGTCCCGTCCGAACCCAGGCGATCGGCGGGAAGCCCCCCCCATAGGGAATCGTCGCACGAAGGGACCGCACGGCGCGCAGCCTATTCTCAGCAGAGTCACAACTGTTCCCTGTGACGTTTTATTTAATACCTTGTGGATCCCCCCGGCTTTACAGCCGTGGGCCCTTCCGCCGAAGCATGTCCTCCTTCGCCAAGGCTTCGGAGGACACCCGCACGCATTCCTCCAGGGCTTGACGGCCGTAGCTTCCTGCGTAGGCGGCTGACGGAGACTCGTGGAATTGCAAGAAACTGTGGCCTACATTCCTCAGGAGGTTGAGCGATCGAGCCGGCCCATGAAAGTGGTGTTTCTTATTCGTACGCTCGACTGCGCCGGCGCAGAGCGACAACTCGTTGTGCTAGCCAAGGGGCTTCACGCCAGGGGGCACGAGGTCGTCGTGGTGCCGTTCTACTCCGGGGGACCGTTAGAGCAGGAACTGCTGGATGCGGGGGTCCGGATTCGACCCTTGCAGAAGCGCGGGCGGTGGGATCTGTTCCCCTTCCTATTACGGCTCGCCCGGGTCATGCGGGAGGAGCGTCCGGAGGTCCTGCATAGCTATCTCACCGATCTTGTGACGGTAGTCCTCAAGCCGTGGTTCCCTTCGACGAAGATCGTGTGGGGTATCAGATCCTCGAACATGGATCTTAGCCGATATGATTGGTTCATGCGGATCAGCTGTAAGCTGACCTTCCGGCTGTCGCGCTTCGCGGATGCCGTCATCGCGAATTCCCGAGCAGGACGCGACTATCACATCGCCCATGGGTATCCCAGTGAGAAAGTAGTCGTGATTCCCAACGGGATCGATACAGAGCGGTTTCGTCCTGACTCGGAGGCGCGTCGTCACGTCCGATCCGAGTGGGGCATCCAGAACCATGAACAGGTGATCGGGATCGTGGGGCGGCTGGATCCCATGAAGGATCATCCCACATTTCTCCAGGCGGCGAGTTTGTTGGCGCAGGAACGGAATCACCTCCGGTTCGTGTGCGTGGGAGCAGGGCCAGTCGAGTATCGCGATTCGCTCCATCAACTAACTCAATCGTTGAAGTTAACTGAACATGTGATCTGGTCGGGCGAACGCAGCGACATGCCCGCCGTCTTCAACGCGCTGGACCTTCTCGTCAGCAGTTCGATTACCGAGGGATTCAGCAACGTCATCGCAGAAGCCATGACCTGCGGGGTGACGTGTGTCGTGACGAATGTCGGCGATTCGGCCTGGCTTGTGGGGGACGCAGGTGAGATCGTTCCGCCCCACGATCCGGTTGTGTTGAAGAACGCGATAGGGAAGTTGCTCGATCGAAGACCGCGTACTCCAGTGCAGATCCGTCGGCGCATCGTGGAGCAGTTCTCGGTCGAGACGCTCGTTGACGATACTGAACAGGCTCTTCTCGCGTTGCTGCAGGGGAGGGATCTGGACCCCTCGCGTGTCGTGCGGGTGGACCGGTAGAGATGCCCCAGAAGAATTCTCGACTGGAAGGAACAAGAAGCCGAGAGCGTTGTGACTCGCGAGAGGTAGATCGGTCGGAACCCACGAGAGTTTGGAGGATATGCCGATGATAGCGGCCCACTACCGCAACGTGCTCGCGATTCTGGCTGTGGCGACCTTTTGCACGGGGTGGTCCTTTTATCACCATCAGGCATACCCAGCTCTTGGGGAAGGGAAGGTTTGGATTCTGGGGCTGTTCCTGTTGTCGTTACCCCTGTGGTTGTTCAAACCGAGGTTCAAGCAGGACTTTCTGAAGCTGCCTCTCATCATCTGGTGCTTCGGGTTCGCCTGGATAATGATGTTGTGGTTCCTCGGCTCCTCCCAGTCCGAGATCGCATGGCGGGAGGTGCGGGGGAGACTGTCGGCCATCATGTTGGTGCTGTCCTGTCTAATGATCTTTGCGAGCCCCGGCGCAGTCCGTTCAGCACGGTGGGCGCTCGTGTTCGCGGTGCTGTTCGGGGTGGCGCTCAATATCTATGAGTTTTTTGTGCCGTTGACATTCAGCAAGGTTCACGGCCGTTCAGCCGGCCTTTACGGGAACTCAAACACTTCTAGCGAAGCACTGGTGCTTGGGATGATTCTCAGCGTGACGGTTCTGCCCTTGATCTGCCGTGGTCCCTTTCTCCTGTTGACGGGGGTCGGGATCTTTACGACTTTCTCTCGCGGCGGCATTGTGGCCTGGTTGATAGCCGTGAGTGGCTTGTTCTTTTTCACAAAGGTGGCGCGAGCGAAAGATCTGCTTTGGATGTGCTTGTTGAGCCTGCTCGTCGTGGGCATCGTCCTCCTGCCGAAGTTGGACGCCATCCTGAAGACGATGGACCAGAGCGGTGTGATAAATAAGAACACAGGGGAACGGTTGGCATGGCTGACAGATCCCTCCGGCGTGTCCGATGATTCCAGTTGGTCGCGTATGCAGGTTGCGCAACAAGCCTGGAATAAGTTCGCCGACCACCCTTGGATTGGGAGTGGGACCGGATCGTTTCAGGAATCGTTCGAGATTGCGCCGCATAACCAGTATCTGTCCTATATGGTGGACCATGGTATTGTGGGCGCGACCATCGTGCCCTTGTTGATCCTGGCCCTCCTCTGGGGGGCGCGTGGAGAGACGAGGCGCGTGGGACTCGTTTTCGGCGCAATCATCTTGTGGCTGTCCTTCTTCACACACAATATGTTGAGGTATGAGCACAGTCTGGTCCTGTTCGCGCTAATGGCTGCCATGGTTTCGATAGAGCCATGCCTGGTGCCTGTGGCAACGAAGGCCACGCCGGCGGGCGAGGCGGATTTCGCCAAGGCTTTGAAGGAGGCGTGACACGCTTCTTCCGTCTTTCCCTGAGCAATACCGGTCAATCCAATACCATGGTGAAACTAGACGATCATTGATTGAGGCTGTGCAAGTAAACGGAGTCCTGGCGAGGGGGCAATAGAAAATGTCGGCTGTTGAGAGAACGAGCAGGCCAATTTCGCTACTTTTTTTAATCACGCATCTTGGCCAAGGTGGGGCAGAGGAGATGCTGTATAAGCTTCTTTCTCGAATCGACCGCACACGGTTCACACCACAAGTTATTTCGATGATGGATCATGGGCTCCTTATCCCTAAGATCCAAGCGCTGGGCATACCGGTGGACTCCTTGGGAATGCGTCGAGGAGTGCCAAATCCACTGGCTATACTGCGGCTGGCTCGGTGGCTGTGGCAACACCATCCGGATGTAATACAAACATGGATGTACCACGCCGACCTCGCCGGGTGCTTAGCTGCCCGATTGGTTGGACGCATCCCAGTGTCCTGGGGAATTCGCCACAGTGATCTCAGCCCCGAGGGAAATAGCTCCCTTACTTTGCTCACCGTGAGAATCTGTGCAATGTTGTCTCGATGGTTGCCGACCCGAATTGTATGTTGTTCAGAAGCCTCACGACGGGTCCATGTCGAAGCTTGGTATGCTGCTGAGAAAATGGTCGTGATCCCCAACGGATTCGATGTTGACACCTTCATGCCTGATGTAGCAGCGCGCAACTCCATCCGAAAAGAGCTAGCCATTCCCGATGACGCCCCGGTGATTGGGATGGCAGCCCGCTTTGAACCTATAAAAGACCATCATAACTTCATTCGGGCTGCGAAAATACTCCATCAAACCAGACCAAATGTACGTTTTGTGCTTTGCGGTCAAGGCGTGAGCTGGGATAACGAGAGACTGGTGACGTGGATCGATGAAGCAGGTATTCGAAATCGATTTCATCTCTTGGGGTTGCGCCGTGATATGTCCAGTATCACCGCTGCCTTTGACATAGCTACTTTAACCTCCTTCGGTGAGGCGTTCCCGAACGTCGTCGGCGAAGCAATGAGTTGCGCAGTTCCCTGTGTAGTAACTGATGTCGGAGATACGGCTCGCATCGTGGGAGAGACGGGCATGGTTGTACCATCAAGAAATCCTAATGCTCTGGCAGAAGCCTGGAGAGAAATGCTGGATCTTGGCCCAGAGGGCCGATGTCGAATGGGTATGGCAGCCCGGGAACGTGTCAAAGACAATTTCGGCTTACAGAATATTGTGGATTGCTACCAAAATCATTTTGAAGAACTCGCGTACGGTGTGCGGCATGAGGGATCCTGCTAATGCTTCCAACAGACAGCGAGCGGTTCAGCTCTCTTGGGTACTCTTTCTGATGTTGTGCCCCTGACATAACCTGGCAAGGTCGTTCCAGTTTGCTCAGGACTGAATCTGCAGTAGCCCCCCCCTTGATATCAGTCGTCCTATTGGTATCGGGGTGCTCCCTGACGAAAACCCTGGCCTCCGAATGGAAGCAAACATGCTGCGAATTATTAAAGGGGTGCCATTGTAGCTCCTTTTATATGATTGTTTACGCTTCACGATTTTCAGGAACGGCAACCTATGTGTGGGATCAGCGGGTTTCTTGATACATCGCGGCGCAGGGGAACCGAGGAGCTCCGAGACATCGTGCTGGGAATGGCGAACCGTCTCCGCCACCGGGGGCCTGACGACTCAGGCGCCTGGGTCGATGCGGCAACCGGCATCGCGCTCGGGCATCGCCGTTTGTCGATCTTGGACCTCTCTCCGCTCGGCCATCAGCCGATGCACTCGGCCTCAGGCCGCTATGCGCTCAGTTTCAACGGCGAGATATACAATTTCAAGGCCCTGCGCGGCAAATTGGAAGACCTCCGACATTCCTTCCGTGGCCATTCCGATACCGAGGTGATGCTCGCCTGCTTCTCGCAATGGGGAGTTCATCAGGCCGTGAAACGTTTCACTGGCATGTTTGCCTTTGCCTTGTGGGACCGCGAAGAGCGGTTGCTCCACTTGGCTCGCGACCGGTTCGGCGAGAAGCCGTTGTACTATGGGTGGATGGGGAAGACGTTCCTGTTCGCCTCGGAACTCAAGGGTCTGCGAACGCATCCTGACTTCAAGGCGGACATCGATCGAGACGCTCTGGCTCTCTACTTTCGATACGGCTACATTCCCGCTCCCTACTCGATCTATCGCGGCTGCTCGAAGGTCTTGCCTGGAACGGTCTTGACCATGGCTCCCGAAACAGGCTCCGCTCCAACCGTGATTCCCTATTGGTCCGTTCGAGCCGTCGCGGAACAGGGGAACGCGAACCCTTTCACCGGCACCGAGACGGAGGCTGTTGCGCGCCTGGATGAGCTGCTGAGGAATGCAGTCAAGCTCCAGATGGAGGCGGACGTGCCGTTGGGCGCATTTTTGTCCGGCGGCGTGGATTCCTCGACCATCGTTGCGCTCATGCAGGCACAAAGAGCAGAGCCAGTGCGAACCTTCAGCATCGGGTTTCACGAGGCAGCCTATGACGAAGCCCCCTACGCGAAAGCGGTGGCGAGACATCTCGGGACGGCCCATACCGAGCTGTACGTGACGTCCGAAGAAGCCATGGCCGTCATCCCCCGCATTCCCACGCTCTACGACGAGCCGTTTGCCGACCCCTCGCAAATCCCGACATTTCTGGTTTCTCAATTGGCTCGACGGGATGTGACAGTGAGCTTGTCGGGGGATGCAGGCGATGAACTGTTTGCCGGCTACAACGCTTACTTCTGGGGGCTGCGTGTTTGGAATCATATTGGGAGGATACCTCGACCTCTGCGAGCGCTGTCGGCCAGAGGATTGACCATGCTGTCGCCGTCTTCCTGGGATTCCCTGTTTCGAATGATCGAACTGATCCTTCCGAAGCACCTCCGGGAGCGTAATCTCGGTTCCAAGTTCAGAACGATTGCCGGCCTCCTCCCAGCAGAAAGTGCTGAAGCTTTGTATCGGGCAATCCTTAGTCATTGGGAAGCCCCCGACTCATTCGTGATCGCGGGGTCCGAGCCTCCAACCCCGTTGACGGATCGAGCCCAGTGGGGAAATCTTCCCAACCTGCTCCAATGCATGATGTACACAGACGCGATGATGTATTTGCCCGACGACATCCTCGTGAAATTGGATCGGGCCGGCATGGGCGTGAGTCTCGAAACGCGCGTGCCCTTTCTAGACCATCGCGTGGTCGAGTTTGCCTGGCAGCTCCCTGACTCGATGAAAATTCGCGATGGACGCGGGAAGTGGATCCTCCGGCAGGTGCTTTCCCGTTACATTCCCCCCGCGCTGATTGACCGGCCCAAGATGGGGTTCGGCGTTCCGATCAAGGCATGGCTCTGCGGCCCCCTGAAGGAATGGGCCGAGGATCTGTTGGACGAGAAGCGCCTGAAGGATCAAGGATTCCTCAATCCAGACCCTATCCGAGAGAAATGGGACGAGCATCTCTCCGGGACAGTGAATTGGGAAAATCAATTATGGGATGTGCTCCTGTTCCAATCGTGGTTGGAACAGGAGCGGCAGGAGCTGTAACGTTTGGCTAGAAAAAGTCGGAGGTTTGACCGGATATGAATTACATGCTTCCCGCCGCAAAACAACTATTTTTAGAGGTCAATCCACTACAGGACGAGCCTACGACCGCCCGTGCTCAAATGGAAGAGGAGTTCTTCTCGTCTGTACGCTTGAGCAACGGTGTGTTTAAGACGACCTCGACCCAGCGATTGGGTGATGTGAATAAGACCTTGATGACCCTGTTCCAGAAGCTCGGCGTCGCCCCGAAGACCTTCATGGATGTCGCTGTGTCTTCAGGCATTTCAACAATTGAGTGGTTCGAATCGTTACAGCAAGCTGGGCTGAAACCAAGCATGACTGCGACTGATTTGACGATGACCGCCTACCTGGTGAGGTTGTTCAGCTGGTGCAATGTTCTTGTCGATAAGGAAGGGTTTCCCCTTCAGTATGACTGTTGTGGCTTTGCGTTGCGTACTTGGTCTCCTAAAAGATACTACGTCTTGGGAGATTGGTTCTTAACCGTTCTCTACCGCACCCTGTACAGGCGGTTCGGGCAACGGCTTGGTCTTTTGAAGCGCCTCACGTCCTTACAGGGAAATCCGCCGCCGGTCGACGATCCTGTGATCAAGGCGCGAGTACAGCTGGTCACGTGGCGGTTGCGGGACAATAACGAGATTGAATTGCTCGATGATGATATTACGCAGCCGACTCCTCCACAGTTGAGAGGGAGATTTGAAGTGGTCAGGGCGGCGAATATTCTTAATCGAGATTACTTTTCGATCCCTCAACTTCGTGAGGCAGTGAGAAACCTCCGTAGCCGTTTGGCAGGGCCTGGAGCCTTCCTCATTATTGTGTGCACGGAAGAACCGGGTAGCAATCACGGAACGGTATTCCGTCTTGGCCCTGCGGGGTCCTTCGACGTGCTGACGCGTGTCGGCAGGGGCTCCGAAATCGAGGATATTGTGCTGGGTATCTGACGTTCCAACCTTTCTATTATCGTCAACATTCCTCCGGCCCCCACAAGTTGAGACTCATGGCACAGCGGCCGTGCACTTCCCGAATCAGCAGTGCTCGCTTCAGCCCAGGGACGTACAAGCGGAAGAAACCCTGACGGGACTGTGAAACCTCCCCAGCAACCTTTTTTTTGGTGTCCCAATGCCTCGCCCAATCATCATCGCCCCCTATCTGGGGCTGTTTTCGGCATGCATCCTGCTGTTCCTCCCAATCGATACCGTTGCCTGGTTGGGCGATGAGGATGGCCCCATCGAGGTTGCCGGGGCGCTCAGTTTCCTGCTCGCCGGCATTGTCTTTCTCGTGACCGCCCATCAGACGTCGAGATTCGACAGACAATACGGCACCAACCACATCGAAAGCCCTCTGGCGCTGCTCGCCCTCGGAGCCCTCTGCCTCCTCTGTTTCGGCGAGGAAATTAGTTGGGGGCAGCGGCTATTTCACTATCCCGTCCCGGCTTGGCTCGAGGACATCAATCGACAAGGTGAGTGGACTGTCCACAACCTCGCCTGGTTTCAGGCGAGTAACGCGGAGGAGGCCAAACAATCGTTCTGGGCACGCCAGATCAACATGGAGCGCCTCTTTAACCTCCTCCAGCTCTCACTTTTTACGCTGGTACCGATGCTCACTCCCTACTCCACAACCCTTCGCACTTGGGGGGCGCGTATTGGGCTCCCAATTGTCCCATGGTGGATCGCCGGTCTAACACCCGCCCATATTCTCATTACGCTGGTGCTCTATACATTAACTGCGGAGAGCCCGATCCTGCACCGTGCGCTCGCTGAATTGAAGGAAACCGAGTGGGCCTGCATCTTCCTCGTGGTCGCAGTCTGGGCGTACAACCGGACCACCGCCACACGGTCCGTATCAGCGGGCGCGAGGCCACATGATGCGGTCGGACTATAAGTCAAGATTGAAGGTCCTGCCAGCACACATCGAACGACTCTGCTCCTGCCTGATATGCCCTGGATATCGTGGAAAGGAGGGATCTATGACACCATTCTCGCACCGCTCCTCCGCGCTCATTCTGCCGTGGATCTTTGCCATTTGCGCCGTCACGGCCTGTTCGAGTTCCGACAGCACGTCACCAACGACCGGGCCAGGAGGAACCTCTGCGCTTGCATGCCAGGGAGGACCGCCCCCTGATCCAGACTCCTTCTTAACCGAAACGCTGACCACAGGTTTTACTATCTTGAGTGCTAACTCCAAGCGCAACAGTACAGGCCCTGATGGGCTGCGGTGGAGCGGTGGAGAATCATCAGGATGCAGGGAGGCTCGTCAGCCTCAACAGTGAGAAGCCGAACCATATGAAAAAGAAGTTGCTCACATTGGTGCATATCACGACGGTACCGGAGTCCCTCGCGTTCGTGACGGGGCAAGTGGGGTATATGAAAGCTCGCGGCTTTGAGATCGTCGGCCTCTCGTCGCCCGGTGAAATGCTTACCCGTTTTTCAGAGCGTGAGGGAGTGCCTGTCCACGCCGTGGAGATGCCTCGTCGGATCACTCCGTGGCGCGATGTCCTCGCCCTGCTGAAACTGATGCGGCTGCTCATCCGGATCCATCCGCAGATCGTGCATGCTCATACTCCCAAGGGCGGATTGCTCGGGATGCTGAGCGCCTGGATAGTCCGGACTCCCATCCGGATCTACCATATGCGAGGGTTGCCGTTCACCACAGCGGCTGGGTGGCGGCGGAGGCTTCTGATGTGGAGTGAACGAATTTCCTGTGGTCTTGCCGACCGGGTTCTGTGTGTGAGTTCGTCGGCCCGCCAACTTGCGGTGGATTCTCGCCTTTGCCGGCCCGAAAAGATCGCCGTCCTAGCAGGAGGCAGTGGGAACGGGGTCGATGCGGCCCAGAATTTCAACGGCTCCAACATTTCGCCTTCTCTGCGGGAAGAGACCCGCCGGCGCTGCAACCTTCCTCCGGACGCGCTGGTGCTCGGGTTCATCGGCCGCATTGTCCGTGACAAAGGCATCATTGAATTGGCCGGAGCCTGGAAGGAGTTGCGGGAAGAGTTTCCAGACCTCCATCTCTTGCTCGTGGGACCGCACGAACCGCAGGATCCGATTCCCACAGAGATCGACCGGACGTTGCACGGTGATCCCCGCGTTCATTTTCTCGGAAAAGTGCCGAATACTCCACCGCTCTATGCTGTGATGGATGTGCTGGCTCTGCCGACCTATCGAGAGGGATTTCCCAATGTCTTGCTCGAAGCCGCAGGCATGAAGGTTCCGGTCGTGGCAACTCGCGTCACCGGCTGCACCGACGCGGTTCAGGACGGTGTCACCGGCATGCTGGTTCCGCCGTGCGATGCGGCACGTTTGGCCGGGGCACTCAGAACGTATCTACAGGATGGGGAACTTCGCCACAGCCATGGAGCGGCGGCACGCGACCGGGTGCTTCGGGAGTTTCGTCCAGAAGGAATCTGGCAGGCAATTTACGAAGAGTATATGGCACTGCTTGAGAAGAAGAGAATTCCGGCACCAGACGCAGGTATCGCCGCGAATCCTGGAGAGTCCTCAAAGAAGGTAGGGCGTGCGGGGCGACGATTGGTCAACACTTCCGGTTAGCGCAACTGATCGGTTTCCCTCTCTCCTGCCATGGAGAGAGAGGGCAGCCTACGCGAAGCTAGTAAACAGGAGGATCGGATATGTCGACGTCGTTAGAAGTGCTAACTGCGAATACAGATCATGGCGAGATGTGGGATGCCGTGGTTGCCGGGATGGACCGGTGTGACGTGTACTTTCATAGAACCTTGTGCCAGGCGTTTGCGGAATACGAAGGATGTATTGCACGTATGGCTCGCTTTCGTCATGGCGAATCCGTGATCGTGTATCCGTTCTTTCAACGTCACATCGCATCATTGCCGTTTCTGCATTCGCCCCAAGAGTGGAACGATTATTCGGACATCGTCTCTCCCTATGGGTACGGCGGCCCCCTGGCGCAGGTGGTGGAGAATGACGAGCAAGTGAGAGGAAGGGTCTGGTCGGAATTTCTGGAGACATTCCATGCCTATTGTCTCGAGGAAAACATAGTGAGTGAATTTGCGCGTCTGCATCCCTTTCTGCAGAACCATCGGCATTTGAATCTGTCGAACGGCCTGGAACGGCGCGGCACGGTTGTGACCGTGGATCTCTCTCAATCGGATGAGGAGATATGGCGTGGATTTACGAAGGAGAACCGGAAAAAGATCGTGCGCGCACAGGCGAACGGACTGCGGGTGGGAGAAGCCAACAGCCCGGCCGATGTGCAACGGTTCGCCGAGCTCTATCGGCTCAATATGCTGCGGCTGCAAGCGCGTGACTGGTATATGTTTCCTGAATCCTGGTTGAGCGACCTGCATGCCCGTTTCTCGGAACACCTCACTCTGTTCTTTGTGTATGAAGAGGATCGGGTCATAGCCGGTGGATCCATCTTTCATATGAACGGACTCGTCGGCAACTTTCTGTCTGCTACGGCGGAGGACTGTGGACAATTTGCGCCGAACAATCTTCTGTTCTATGAAATTATCCGTTGGGCCAAGCGCCGCGGGTATCGCTGGTACAACATGGGGGGCGGATACCGGAATAATGACGGCGTGATGCGGTTCAAACTTAACTTTTCCCAACACACAGAGGATTTCTATACCTATCAAAAGGTTCATCTTCCACAAGCCTATGAGGCGCTGGTTCAGGAATGGCGCCAAACCCTCTCATCGACCATCGCGATAGAAGAGAGCAAGTACTTCCCCCTGTACCGGATGAGCCAGGTATAGGGCAGCGATGAGAAAATACCGCCGCCCTTCTCGAACATCTTGGATTCCAGACGAGACTTTTTTTAAGCGAGGGAAGCATTCATGAAGACCGTTGTTCTCTATGCCTCGAGTCATGGATCGACTCGAAGGGTCGTCAAAACGCTTGCGGAGACAGTCAAGTTTTCATTTGATTGTTTTGATGTAAAGAGTCTCGCGGACTCGAGTGCGATGGATAAATATGATGTCTTTCTATTCTTTTGTCCGACCTACGGGAACGAAGAGCTTCAGCAGGATATGGAGAGGTTCATCATCGATTTTAAGCTGGATATGTCGCGCAAGTATTATGCGATCTGCGAACTCGGCAACTACTACGGGTACGAAGCCGATTTTGGCGCGATGAAAATCATTCGATATCATCTGGAGAAACTGTGCGGGAAGGAACTGGTCAGCCCTCTATCGATGGACAGCCTGCCGAAAAAGGACTGGAAGGCATTCGCCACTTGGTGCGGAAAACTCAACGACCGTCTGCAATAGACACATGAATGATTTCGATACCATCGACCTGTTGAAGAAGAAGGTCGGGGTTCCGTTTCACTACCGATTTGACAACGAACGGTGTGTGGAGCTTGATCTCGCCTCTCAGGACTGTATCTTTCGCGGCCTTGTTCGCCATCATACGCAGAGCGAAAAAGCAGAAATCCTGTGCCTCATTGCCGGCCTGACGTCTTTGCAGCGGCTCAACCTGCGCAGCAACATGTTCCATTCGATTCCGGACTACTTCGGCGGTCTAAGACAATTGCGGTATCTGGATTTGAGTTCGAATCATCTCGAAAAGGTTCCCTTGTGGATACATGAGATAGAGGACTTGGAACATCTGAACCTATCGGCTAACGAGATCAGTGAGATGCCGTCGTTTTTGAGCAAGTTTGACAATTTGAAAACATTGCGGCTCCACAAGAACACGTTCAGGGTCTACCCGGATGAATATGGCGCATTTACAAAGCTTGAATTGCTGAATCTGTATAGCAGTCGATTGAGGTGCATTCCATCTGTCATTTTTGACTATTCCAAATTAAGAGTGCTGGCGTGGGGAGTGACGCCGATCGCCGAACTCTCTGCGGACATCGGACGGTTACAGGAATTGGAATGTTTAATGCTGCAGTGTAACTGCGTGAGCGTTCTTCCGGAGACATTGTGTCAGCTGACACGTCTGAAAGGCCTGTTTCTCCTTCAAAATAAGCTCAAGGAATTACCGAAGGCCATCGGTAATCTGCAAAACCTGGAGCACATGACGTTATATCAAAACGAGCTTGGCAGCTTGCCAGCGTCTTTTGAGAACTTGAACAATCTCAAGAAACTCAATCTTGCCTGGAATCAATTCGAGGAGTTCCCGTCCGTTATTATGGGTTTGCGGAAGCTAGAATGGTTCGGGTTGTTTTACAATCCCATCCGGGGCGATATACCAAGGCTGAATCACATTAAGGAAGTGATACTGGAGAAGTAGTGGGGACGCGCCATGGAACCTCTTCAACGGGTCGGTCAGGCTGAATCACGGGCCTATTGGAGGCTGTATGCGATGGGGAAACGCCTCGCAGACTTTGTCGCGGCTTCTGTGGCCTTGATGATCATGGGCCCGCTCATGATCATGGTGGCAATCGGCATTCGCGCGACCATGGGATCGCCGGTGTTGTTTCGTCAGCGCCGTCCAGGCTTGGATGGTCGACTCTTTACGGTGTTGAAATTCAGGACCATGTGCGTGGATCGTGAACGCGAATGTCAATCGCAGTTCGACGAACACCGGGTGACATCGCTTGGGCGAATACTCCGGCAGACCAGCCTCGATGAACTGCCGCAACTTCTCAACGTGCTGCGCGGGGACATGAGCCTTGTTGGTCCGCGGCCGCTCCTGCCGGAATATCTGCCCTATTACAGCAAGCGCGAAAGCCTCCGACATACGGTCAGACCCGGTATCACAGGGTGGGCTCAAGTGAACGGGCGGAATCGTCTTTCTTGGGATCAGCGGCTTGCGCTCGACGTCTGGTATACGGAGCATCAATCGATGCTCCTTGATCTTCGTATCTTGTATTTAACCGCGATCAAGGTGCTCCAGCGCCGTGATATCAACTTGGACCGGCAGGTCAATCTATTACCGCTTGATCAAGAGCGCTCCCGTTCCGCGGCGGTTCCCCGCTGAAGAATCAGTCAGCCACACAACACATTTGCAGGCTATCACGCCGAAGGAGTTTGACCATGCAGCTCTCCATTATCCGTCCCACGCTTCCATCGTTGAGCGAAATCGCCCAGCTCATCGGGTCGAGCTGGGATTCCGGCGCCGTCACAGTCGGTCCCACCGTCAGGGCCCTCGAAGAAGAGGTATGCCAGCAAACCGGTGCGCGGTACTGCGTGGCCCTGTCTTCTTGTACTGCCGGGCTGATGTTGATCCCCGGAGCCCTGGGGTTGCCGCCCGGGAAAGAAGTCATCGTGCCGTCGTTTACCTTTGCTGCGACAGCTCAGGCCTTGTTGTGGAATGGGCTGATTCCGGTGTTCGCCGATTGTCTGCCGGGGACCTGCACCATCGATCCTGAAGACGTCGAACGGAACCTCTCTCCGGCCACGGCGGCGATTTGCGGGGTGTCGATTTTCGGGTTGCCCCCCTACTACGAGGCCTTGCTCGAACTGGGCCGTCGCAAAGGATTGCCTGTCTATTTCGACAGCGCACAAGGGCTGGGCGCGACCTATCGCGGTCAGCCGCTCGGGGGATTCGGCGCTTGTGAGATCTTTTCGATGAGCCCGACGAAAGTCGTGACAGCGGTCGAAGGAGGACTGCTTACGACGAATGACCAAACCCTCGCGGAGCGAATCAGGTCCATGCGGGATTACGGCAAGGATCCTGTGAAGGGAGAAGAAATGCATCATCTGGGTCTGTCCGCCCGTATGAGCGAGCTTCACGCGGCGGTCGGGCTGCTCTCCCTACGCCGCATGGGAGAACTGGTGAAGGCGCGCAAGGAACTCATTTCGATCTATCGAGACCGGTTAGGCTCGCTCCCTGGCTGCTGGGTCCAGAAATTTCCAGCCGATCGGACAACGAGCGGGAATTATTTCGTGTTGTTTATCACAGACAGCGCCAAACAGAGTCGGGATGAGGTATACGAATCATTGAAGGTGGCCGGGATCCAGACGAAGCGATACTTCTACCCGCCGGTTCATGAGCAGCTCCTCTTTCAACGGTTCCCCAAGCGTGTGAGTGTGAACCTACACCACACAACGAAGATCAGTCGGGAAGGCCTCGCATTGCCCTTGTACTCACACATGACCCTGGAGGAGATGAATCACGTCTGTTCACAGGTCGAGCAGTTACTTGGGTAGAAATGACTGCTCAAGAAAATACGCGGTCTGCTGGAAGCATGATGGCGCTGGTGCCGAGGCAATCGTCGAGAGACAGGTGGGTGTTGCTGACGACATTCCTCCTGACCTTCGTTGTGCTTTACGGGATGAACTGGCTGATCTTTCACCCGGGGATCGTGACGGTATTCTATCCTGATCCGCCGTTTGACACACCGCAACCGGCCGACGTGATCGTCGTCTTGGCAGAAAAGCCCGAGCGTGCCTGATATGCCGCTTTGTTGGCTGAGAAACGGTTGGCACCGAGAATACTCACTACCCTGGTCGATCCGGACTGTCTCAGCAAGATTGGAGTGAGTGAGCTCTGTGCAACCGGCGTACGCAATACCGTCGATGAGGCATTGACGATGCGTCTGGTACTCGCCAGGGAAAGCGTGGATCGCGTGATGGTCGTCACGTCTCGCTCCCATGTCGTGCGAGCCGCAGCCATCTTCACCCTTGTCTTTGCCGGAACTGGTATGGAGGTGCAGGTCGTGGCCACGCCGCTCGGCGCTCTGCCGGGAGCGCCATCCGTCGGAGAAGTCCTGTCATTCTTCCCCAGCCTGGGGGGCGCTGTGCTTGGCAAATTTGATCCCGAACTGTACGGATGGATCATGCGATACCGCCGCTGGATGTCCATTCGCGGTGCTTCAGCCCCAGCGCGGGGCTTCTGAACAAATCTCCGTTCTTGCGGGCTGCTGTAACTCGGCTTCACTATCTGAGAGGCAAAATTGGCCTCTCTTTCCTATCCCTCTTACCAGTCGGACTATTGCGATGATTGCATCCTTGCTCCGGTTCCGTCGGCCTCTTATCGTCATGGCCCACTTGTTCCTGGTCGCGCTCGCCAATTACCTGGCATTTTGGCTGAGGTTCGACGGAGCAATTCCCGATTGGGCGATGGGGCTGTTCGTGCAAACACTGCCTCTGTTGGCGGTGATTCGTATGCTGATTTTTGTTCCGTTTCGCCTCTATCAAGGGATGTGGCAGTACACGAGCGTCTGGGACTTCAAAAACATCATCGCCTCCTCGATCTTGGGAATCGCCGTGTTTTACTGTGCCGTTCAGTGGGGCCTTGGGCTGGAGCAGTATCCGCGGTCCATTTATGTGGTGGATACGGTCCTGCTCATTGGACTGATGGGGGCGATTCGTCTCAGCCGTCGCTTGTACCGTGACACTACCCAACTCCACGCCAGCGAAACCCGAGTCCTTGTCTATGGAGCCGGTGATGCCGGTGAGAGCCTGGTCAGGGCGCTGAAACACGGCTCCGCGAACGGATTCAACCCGGTCGGTTTCATCGATGATGATCCAGAAAAAACAGGCCTGCGTATTCACGGCATGCGGGTCCTTGGCGGGCGACAGCATCTCAGCCGGATTGTAGCGGAAGTTGCCCCTCATGTGGTCTTGTTGGCGATGCCAAGCGCCAAGCCCAGCATAATGCGCGATCTGGTGAAGCTGTTAGAGCCTCATCAGGTGAGAATCCAGACCGTGCCGGATCTTCGCAGCATTGTCGAGGGCCAGGTTGAGATCACCAAGATCAGAAATCTGGCGGTCGAAGACCTCCTGGAGCGGGCTCCGGTCGGGCTTGACGTAACGCCCCTCCGTCGTCTCATTAAAGGCAGATCGATCATGGTCACGGGCGCGGGCGGCTCAATTGGGTCGGAACTGTGTCGGCAAATCGCGGCGCTTGAGCCGAGCTGCCTGGTACTCTTCGAACGATATGAAAACAGTTTGTTCGCCATCCACAACGAACTCCTTGATCGCAACCGAGACATTCCTGCTTTCCCGATTATAGGAGATGTCGGGGATGAGGTTCGCGTTGAGAAAGTCCTGCAAACATTCAAGCCTGCCATCATCTTTCACGCAGCGGCTCACAAGCATGTGCCGTTGATGGAAAGCAGCCCCTGCGAGGCGGTGAAAAACAATGTGCGAGGGACTCGGATTGTGGCTCAGGCAGCTGCCCGTTGCGGAGTCGAACAATTTATCATGATCTCAAGCGATAAAGCGGTGAACCCGACCAGTACCATGGGAGCGACCAAGCGGACGGCGGAGCTCGTCGTGCAAAGTTTGGAAGAGCGGGGCCAAACGAGATTCATGACCGTTCGATTTGGGAACGTGCTGGGAAGCAATGGGAGTGTCGTGCCGCGTTTTCTTGAACAGATCAAGGCGGGCGGACCTGTGACCATCACCCATCCTGAGATTCGTCGATATTTCATGCTGATACCGGAGGCGGTGCAACTGGTCTTGCATGCTGCCGCGATGGGTGAGGATGGCGCAATCTATGTGCTTGAAATGGGGGAACAGATCAAGATTGTAGATTTGGCACGGAATCTCATCCGCCTCGCGGGACTAATTCCAGATGAAGACATTCCTATCTCGTTCGTGGGTCTGCGGCCGGGTGAAAAGCTGTTTGAAGAATTGGTCGGGCGCGAAGAGACTATCGAGCAGTCGACATTGGAGAAGATTCTAAAGGTCAAATCGACCTGTCCCAATCCTTATGTGCTAATGCCGCTCGTGGCTGTATTAGAGCGAAGCGCGGCGCTGCAGGATATCGATCTCGTTATCGATCTTCTTCGTGAATTGGTGCCGACCTTCAAACCCACCGGGGCCTATGCCGTAAAGGGGGCAGAACGAGTCTCGCTGGGCACCTATAACGGCCACTGATGTGTTTCGGCGGTGTGACATACAGGCCGCTGTGAGTATTCAGGCATTCGAGAAAGCGACGAGGAGGCAACAATGACACAGTCCAATCGGAATTGTACCTTGGGCCTCAGGGTCAGGCGCCTCGCAAAATTGACCAGTTGGTTCCTGGGTGCGATGCTCGTGAGCGGCGTTGTGGTAGCCCTTTCGGCTCCGCCTCAGGGTGGACACGAATATCAATTGGGGCCAAACGACGTGGTTCGTATCCAGGTGTTCGGGGAAGAAGACCTTACGGTTGAAAGCAAAGTGGGAGGCGACGGCATCGTCAATTTTCCACTACTTGGCGCAGTCCCCATCGCCGGAAAAACCATCAAGGAATTACAGGAATACCTGGCAGGTCGATTGGCAGAGGGCTATGTGCGGTCGCCGAAAGTGACGGTCTTGCTGGTGCGCTACCGCAACTTCTACCTGCATGGGGAAGTGAGGACGCCGGGGGGCTATCCCTATGAACCGGGGCTCACGGTGCAGAAGGCCATCAGTCTGGCAGGCGGCTTTACGGAGAAAGCCGAGATCAGGAAAATCGCTGTGACCCGGGTTGTGGGAGATCGGGCCGACACGATGGTCTTGGGCATGGAATCTCCTATTTGGCCCGACGACATCCTCACGGTTGGGCTCATGCAAAAAATCTTTGTGAGCGGAGAGGTGAAGACGCCAGGCCGTTACCCCTACGAGCCAGGACTCACCATTCAGAAAGCCCTATCGATGGCAGGCGGGTTAACCGAACGCACAGACCTATCCGGCATCAAACTCACCCGGTTCAAAGAGTCCGGCGTCGAGACAGAAGCCGGCACATTGGAGACCCTGGTGCTGCCTGACGACATTCTCACAGTCGAGGGGCCGAGCCAGCGGCAGAAGCTGTATATATCAGGCGAAGTCAGGACCCCAGGCCAGTACTTCTATCACCCAGGGCTCACTATCCAGAAGGCGCTGACGATGGCCGGTGGGCTCACCGACAAGGCGGACAAGGCCGAGGTAAAAGTGACGCGATTCAAGGGCAACACTGTTGAAACGATGTTGCTGGAGGCGGACACAGTCGTCATGCCTGACGACCTGATTGTCGTTGTGCAGGCCAAGAAAATCTATGTCAACGGAGAAGTGAAGTTATCGGGTGCCTTTCCTTATGAGAAAGGGCTGACGGTGCATAAAGCCATCACGATGGCCGGCGGGTTTACCGACAAGGCAGCCAAGACATCGACCAAGGTGCTCCGCAGCATCGACGGGCAGGAGCACTCGGTCGAAATCGCACTTGATGCTCAGGTTCTGCCCGAGGATATCATCGTGGTACCGCAGCGATTCTTCTAACAGCAGAATGCTGAAACCGTCCGCCAGCTTCGTTCTTGCCGCGGCCAGAGGCCGAACGCACTAAATAGGATTAGGCATCGTGTCTTCCCTTGATGGTTCAAACAAAACCCCTCTCGCGAAGGAATAGATGGCCCCATGGAGTCGAGTGGCGGCTCAACGGGGGGCACGAATAATGACACTGCTACGAAAGGAGAAGGAAATGACAATTCTTCGTCATTTTATTAGCCTGTTCTTCGCTGTCATGCTTGTCTCCGAAGCCGTGGCAGTTGAGGTTTCCAGCCAACGCGATATCTATCGCATCGGACCGAACGATGTCATACGGGTTCAAGTGTTTGGCGAGGATGAGTTGTCTCTGGAACGAAAGGTGGAGGGAGATGGAAAAATTGACTATCCCCTTTTGGGCGCCGTTCCTGTCGAAGGCAAGACGGTTCAAGAGCTCCAACAGTATCTGACCGCACGCCTGGCTTCAGGATATCTCCGACACCCGAAGGTGAGCATCTCGATTGTACGTCATCGGAACTTCTATGTAAGTGGGGAAGTCAAGACACCGGGCGGGTTCCCCTATGAACAAGGGCTCACTCTCCAAAAAGCCATTGCCATGTCAGGCGGGCTCACCGAGAAATCGGACAAGACCGAGATCCTGGTGAAGCGGATCAACGGTCCGGTTACTGTAAGCCTCAGACTTGAACCGGATGCTCTCATCATGCCCGATGATCTCATTATGGTTGCGCAGGTACAGAAGTTCTACGTCAACGGTGAAGTGAAGAAACCCGGTGATTACACGTACGAGAAAGGGCTCACGGTTCACAAAGCCATCACGATAGCCGGAGGATTTACCGAAAAAGCCTCGAAGGGTTCGACGAAGGTCTTGCGCACCGTCAACGGGCAAGAGGAATCTTTCGAGACGACTCTCGATTCCCTCACTTATCCCGGCGACATCATCGTGGTTCCCCAGCGGTTCTTCTAGTCGGCTAACAGGCCCATCGTATTTTTTTCGAACTTGAGAGGAACCACGGCTGTATGTATACGGCTACAGTCTGACACACAAACCACTCAGCATTCTTGGCCGATCACCCTATGTTAATACGCTGTTTGTATAATGTGCTTTACTAGCACTGAAATTGCTTGCCGTATGTTACAAATGCGAACCTGTCGATGAGAGAAATTCATGTGACTCGGTAGGATCACCATGCAGAGGACAATGCAACGTGAAACGATTGGATGCCGTGGCTATCGCCTGAGCGCAGTTTCCTCATTGATCTGGACAATGCTGATCGTGGCCTGCCTGACCGTTTACTCCGGAAGCAATGCCACGGCCGACACGGTCTATCCACCAAATACAACTTATGACGGGCCTAAAAACGTTCCGCCGCTTCCGCGGCCGGGTTATCTACAGCCGGTCATCGACCCTGTGTTCGGGGCGAAAATCACTCGGATCAGCGATGAATCGATGGGTCTGTCGAGCGCCGACTATCTGCAGCACCACTATTCCAAGGACCAGCCTTGGAACCACGACATGACGCTGATAAAGTTATCCAACACCCGCGTGCTTCTGGATGCCAAGACCTATCAGATATTCAAACGGCCGAGCGGCAAGGGTGAGACAAGGTGGTCAACCGTGGATCCGAACATCTTGTTTTACACCCGTGGAAATCAGTTCCGAAAATGGAATGTACGGAGTGACGAGGATACCCTGCTCCATACGTTTGCCGAAGGCAACATCTCGATCGGGTCCAATGAAGGCAACATCTCCATTGGGGATAAGTATGTCGTCTTAAACGTAGGTACTCTTGCCATCGTGTACGACATAGTCAGTGATGTCGTTATTTCAAAAAAAGATTTAGGACCCGCGGACTGGGTAACGATGTCACAATCAGAAAATTATATTGTCTCCAGGCCTGATCCGCAGACGCTGGGTGTGCTGGTATATGACCGCAATTTGAATTTGCTAAGAAAGATTTTCGACGAAGGGCAACATGGAGACGTTGGATACGACATAGCCGGCAACGAAGTCTATGCGCAAGTGTGCTCTATGCAAATGGCTCGTCTCGATAACGGGCAGGTCACCAGTTTGGGGCCGAGTAGCTGCGGCTATCTGTCCACGAGAGGCTACCGAAGGCCAGGATGGGCCTTGAAATCAGGGAAAGGGGAAGCATACGCCATCAAGCTTGACGGTAGCGGCATTGTTCAGCGTTTTGCCCATGAGCGATCATCGAGGGCAAATTACGATTCAGAACCCAAAGGCGTTATCAGCCCAGATGGTTCCAAGGTCATGTGGAATAGTGACTGGGGATCAGGAACGGTTTACGCCTATGTGGCCGAGATGCCGGGGAATTCAGGCGATACCGTCCCCCCGGCTGCTCCAACAGACCTCAGGGTGACAGGCATATCGCAGACTGGGGTCAACCTTTCCCGGGACGCTTCAACGGATATCATAGGCCTGACAAAGTCTCTGCCCTCTCACGGCGCCGCTCAGATAGCGACTGTGTCTGACAGGAGCCTACTGAACCTAGGCCTGAGGGTCGGGATGCGATAGGGCTATCCTATCGCGCCTCCTGCGCAGTTCTAGTCAACCAGTCTCATTCACCTAATCTGCCTTCGTGCTCCTGCTCTCTTGAAGCAAGAGGCGTAGAACCGCCCACAGCAACTAGGGTCTTTAACAATTCTTCGTGGCATCGATCCGCCATGATGAAAGTTCTCTCGCGACCGACATGAACAGGATATCACGCACGGATCAGTCTGGAGGAGTCTTGCAGAAACAAGCCACAGTCATTGCTTCTGGCCAAGGCGACAGACCCGCATGTTCGTCTTCCCTCATTGAGGGACAGGCTGTCGACAGCCCGGCGTTGCTCGACCAACAAGGTGTGGAAATGCTCCAAGAGCCAATCACGGTCACAGTGCTCACCCACGAGACCGATTTCGATGCCCTTGCTGAAGAATGGGATGGACTGGTCTCTGCTTGTTGTCAGCATGGGGTGTTTTTCTTGCGGTGGCATTGGAATCGTGTGTGGTGGCGCATGTACGCCCCGCCTCACAGTGAGTTATTTGTGATCGCTTGTCGAGACCGGAGCGGCCAATTGGTTGGGCTGGCGCCCCTCTATCGGCATGGTCGATCAGTCAATGGCTTATTCAAGGTGCAAGAGATCTGTTTCATCGGGACTGGTGCTGGACTGAAAACGAGTGAACATCTCGACATCATCGCCCGAAGCGGATACCAGCAACCTGTTGGACAAGGGGTCGCGGCCTGTCTTAGGCAACAACCAGCGTGGCAGCGTGTTTGGCTGTGGGGGATCCACGCAACTTCACCCGTGCTGCCTCACTTCGCGAAGGCATTCGGCAATACTGCTACGACAGCCTCCTGTGACCGACTTCCGTATGTGGCGACCGGCTCGGACTGGGCCACGGTGAAACTGGGATTTGGGTCGAACTTGCGGACCAACATCGACCGCTATATCAGGCGGATCCAGAAAGATTATAAGTGCCAATTCCATCGTGTTCGCACTCCGGAGCAATTGGAGGAATTCATGGACGAGTTCGTCCAGTTGCACCAAGAGCGGTGGCAATCCAAAGGAGAACCGGGATCATTTACCTATCCAAACTTCAAATCATTCATGCAGGAGACCCTGCGCGACGCCTTCCGCTGTGACAGGGCCAGGCTGTGGACGCTCTTCTTGGACGGACAATGTGTGGCGGTGCTGCAGGGGTTCGTAGACCGTGGCGTGGTGCATTATTTTCAGGGAGGGTTCAAAAGCGGATATGACAAGCACCACCTTGGGAGTGTGATGCTTGCGCTGGCGGTCCAGGACTGTGTGGAGGCCGATGATGTGGGCGAGTTTGATTTTATGGGTGGTGGCGCCGCGTACAAAGATCATTGGACGAAAACAAGCCATGAGGCCATCGAGTTCGAAGTGCTTCGGGCCGGATTCCGTCCAAAATTATATGGGGCAATCAGATACGTTGCGTGCACCTATAGACGCAATGTTCCGCAGAAAGTCAGGAAGAAAATACGGAAGGTCCTTGGGCCCTTGGTGCGTAGTTTCCAGTGAAGGCGTGTCAGGCTTAGTTGACGGTTAACAGGGCGTTCAACTTAATATCTTCGAAGAAAGGGCCAAGAAATGCCTAGAAAACCAAGTTTTCTTATTACCATAGATACAGAAGGAGATAATTTATGGGCAAAGCCCAGAACGGTTACAACTAAGAACGCATCCTATCTTCCTCGGTTTCAGGAGTTGTGCGAAAAATATGGGCTCAAGCCAACCTATCTCACCAACTATGAAATGGCTAATTCCGTAACATTTCAGAAATTGGGGAAAGACATTATAAGACGAGGGGTCGGAGAAATAGGAATGCATCTACACGCGTGGGACATGCCTCCCTCCTATGAATTAACGGAAGATGACGTGCGGTTTCATCCCTACTTGATTGAATATCCCGAGAAGGTCATGCGGCAGAAGATTTCAATTATGACCGATCTTCTTGAGAATACATTTGGGGTCAAAATGCTATCTCATCGAGCTGGGCGATGGAGTTTTGATGAAAGATATGCAAGCCAATTGATTGAGCTTGGTTATAAGGTTGATTGCTCTGTGACTCCTCATGTTTCATGGAAAAGCCATCTTGGGGCTCCCGAAAAAGACGGCGGTACTGATTATACAAACTTTCCTGAAACTGCTTACTTCATTGATCCGTTGGATATCAGCCGCCCCGGCCATTCAACTCTACTGGAGATTCCAGTCTCAATTCAGAATACCCACAGCCGATTTAATACCGCATTGTCGAGTTCTCTCCTCGGCAATATTTCACTTGTCAGGAGAATCTCAAATCGTCTTTTCCCTAAGATTTGGCTTAGGCCAAATGGGAACAATCTGAATCAGATGTTAGGGTATCTGAGGTATGCGCTGAGCACCAAACGAGATTATGTGGAATTTATGTTGCACTCGTCAGAATTTATGTCCGGAGGGTCTCCAAAATTCACGTCTGAGTCCGCAATAGAACAGCTGTATCATTGCTTGGAGTCCTTGTTTGCAGAAGCGAGTTTGCACTTTGAAGGGCGCACTCTGTCTCAATATTGGAAGGACTTTACCGGGGATTTAAATGAACAGCCGCGCTGCCAGGAAGTACATGGGTAAGGGCTGAACCGGAGGACGAGTTCCATGCTCTGAGCCTGACTTCGTGTTCCTGCCAACTATCCGCCATCGTGAACATGTTCCTGCCTTTACCCTAGCCCGCTTACCTAACATCTCACCCTCATCAACGACTCTTTCCCGCTAATCTTCCAATCAAGAGATCCGTGGATCGCTTGCATCTTTCCTTCGTGCAGGGAAAGTCTCGCAGGCTCTATCCGCAGGCATCAACTCGTGCCGAACTCAACAAGCCCTTGCCGGTGGGCCGCGATGAGCAGCTGTTGCCGATTTGAGACGTGCAGCTTGCTGAAGATCGCGGTAAAGTGATGGCGGACCGTCGTTTCCGAGATGCACAGCCGATCCGCAATTTCCAGATTCGTGAAACCCTTCGCAAGCGACTGCAGAACCTCTCGTTCTCGAGTGGTGAGGCTTTCAATAAATCCCGTCCGATTGAGATCGTTGCCTCCGGCCGGAGGCCTCTGGCTGACCAGGCTGGGAGCGGATTGTGTAGGTCCAGTGGCCATGGGCCGTGGAACGCCGCCGCACAGGGATTCAATGGCCGCAAACAGCACGGCAGCCGGTTGAATGGTGAACACGACTCCTTCGGCGCCCGCTGCCAAAGCCTCACGTGTCAACGTCTCATCGTTCAATCCACTCAGCACCAGGATGCGCGAGTCGGCGGCCGCCGTGCGCAATGCTCTGATGAGCGCTGAGGTGTCTGCATCGACCAGTTTCAGATCAATGAGGACGACCTGCGGCTTTTCACGGACGACGATCTCCACCGCCTGCGAGCTCACGGCGACTTCGGCAATTTCTGAAACGAACGGAGACTCTTTCAAGATCATGTGCAATCCCCTGCGCAGGAGAGGATTGTTACTAACCAGCGCGATGCTGAGTGCGCAAGCGCTCGATTCTTGGATACCCGTTTGCGTTGCCTTGCTTCTCATCATGCCCCGGATGATTCCAGTCTTCGTCGCCGAGCCGGCCAATTTGGCGAACAGCCTTGTGTGGTAGCTACGTAGGGTCTCATGGCGTAAGCTTCCCGGTCAAGGGGCTAGTTACGACCGCAACCTGGTGCAGACCCTGCATCTTTTGCACAGAGAAGATTCCTTCCCAGTTGACCCAGCTCGATAGTTCTATTAGCGTAGCGGTCCAACAACTCTGCTAGACGGTTTCTGGAGGGAGCAAGGAATGTATGTCGTAGGACTCATGTCTGGAACATCCAGTGACGGGGTTGATGCAGCACTCGTGAACATTACCGGGCGAGGTCGCTTCCTGAAGGCGCGGACACTCGCAGCACATACATTGGCCTATCCACGCTCGTTACAGCAGCGTATTCTCTCTGCGTCGGTTTCCGGGACGGTTGCGGATGTGTGTCATCTCAATGCGTTGCTGGGCGAATGGTTCGCGAATGCGGCGCTGCTCGTGATTCGGCAGGCAAAACTTCAGCCGACCGATGTGGCATTCATAGGCTCTCATGGGCAAACCCTCCACCATCTTCCCCATGGGATCCATGCGACTGGCGTCGGTGCGATCCGTTCTACCCTCCAAATCGCCGAACCGGCGGTCATTACCGAAAGAACGGGGATTACGACCGTGGCTAATTTCCGTTCGCGTGACATGGCCGCAGGAGGCCAGGGGGCGCCACTGGCGCCTATCGCTCATGCGTTGCTCTTGAAACACGCGCGTCGTGCACGGTTGGTGGTGAATCTCGGGGGCATCAGCAACGTGACATATGTACCGAAAGGGGGACATCTTAGTGGGGTGCTGGCATTCGATACAGGGCCGGCCAATATGGTACTCGATGGCCTTATGGCGCGTGTAACCGACGGACGGTTGTCGATGGATCGTGACGGGAGGCTAGCGATGAAAGGGGAGGTTGATTCACGACTGTTGGGCAAGTTACTCGCGCATCCCTTCCTATCCAAGCGGCCGCCTAAATCGACCGGGCGGGAAGCTTTCGGTTCTGCTCTCGTCGAGGAACTGATTGCGATTCAGCAGCAACGGAGTCTCTCGATAGAGGATTTATTGGCGACCTGCAGTATGTGGACTGCCAAGGCGGTCGGAACCTCACGCCGTTGGATAAGCGGGGAGATTGATGAAGTGGTGGTGGGAGGCGGTGGCGTCAGAAACCGTAGGATCATGAGTCAGCTGGCGACAGAGTTCGCTCCGGTTCCGGTCACCACATTTGAGACCTTAGGGTGGGACAGTAAGGTGTTTGAAGCTGTGGCCTTTGCGCTGTTGGCGTATCAAACCGTGACAGGGCAGTGGGGCAATATCCCGTCCGTGACAGGCGCGAACCATCCGGCGCTGCTTGGGACGATTGTCCCGAACGGACCGCGGTGGCGCGACTCTCTTCCCGGGCGGTAGTCACGATGATGGAGATTGTATCCATCGTCATTGTCATCGGGCTCCTGGGTTTCCTGATTTGGCGTTTGAAGGGCTCGTCAACCACTGGGTTATCCGTAAGAGAGCCCTTTGTTCTTCCTTCCAACGTCACGCTGCGCCCCCAGCCTCTTCTGACCGACACGGATCTTCTCCTGTACAATCTCATACGGCTGGCTGTGGAAGACCATTATCTGGTTTTTGCGAGGGTTCCCCTCTGGGCTGTCGTCAGCGTCGAGGCAGAAGGCAAGATCCGGTCGCAGGTGTTGCGGCAAATCGCGCTCAAGCAACTCGACTTTGTGTTGGTCCATCCAGGAACGAAGTCCGCCGAGCAGGTCGTGTTGCTGGAGGATGATTTCCCTCCTCAGCCGCATGAGGTCATTCGGAGAGGGGAGATCCAGTCTGTGTTACAGGCAGCCGGTATCACATTGATCACCTTGAAGCCCCACACCTCCTATACGGTGCCTCAATTGGCTCGGCTATTTGGTGTGAGTGATGACGAGTGATGGAGCCGCGAGGTCAAACTAGTAGGAAAGACTGTTGCCGGTTAGTTGAGGAGTCGGTTCCGGCTCTCGCATCGGCGCGGCGTCGAGAGCTTTCCGCGCCAGCTCTGCTTCTGGACTGTCGGGATATTCATCGAGCACCCGTTCGTACATCGTACGGGCCTTCTCGTGGTCCTTCAGCCTTGTGTAGGTTTGCCCAATTTTCAACGTTGAGGCAGCAATCCTCGGACTGAGCGGATAGTAAGATACAACATGGTAGAAGGTTTTCAGGGCTTCTTTGTACCGGCCCAGCCGATACTGGCATTCTCCCATCCAGTATTGCGCGTTAGGTGCTAACGAAGACTGCCCGTGGAGCTCGAGGAAGAATCGAAAACCGGCCAGCGCGGCCTCGTAATCGCGGTGTTTGTATTCCTCCATAACCCGATCGTAGAGATGGCGAGTCGCATCCTGCTTGTTGGAGGGGGCGGCCAGGGCGAGATTGAGAGAGAACAGCATTGCCAATAGTCCTGGAAGCACGGTCATCAGGATTTTCATGGTAATACCTCGTGCGTCTCGGGAAGGTTTCGATATCTGTTCTCTCGCTGGAACGCAATCGTCGTGCCACCATGTCAGGACCTCATGCGGCAAAAACCGACACGATTCCAAGGCCTTGATACTATCCCAAGCCAGGATGGGCCTGGAATTGTCGAGTGTCTGTTCCTCCCGGGCGACAGATTTGTACGATCGGCACGGGAGTCTCCCCATCTAAATACACAAGAAAAGGACCGTGAAGGGGGCTGGACATGTTGACTGATCCTCCGGCAAATCCACTCGGGGGAAAGACCTTGATCGTCGACGCGCATACCGGTGACTCGTATCCGAGACCGAGCGCGGCACTACTCGATGCAGGAGAGTATGATCAGATCTTTGTTCGCCCTGGAATCTATGAGGACAAAGTCTTTATCACGGGGCGACCGATTCATCTGATAGGCGCCGGTCGAGACGAGGTGCAGATTTTTTCCCGTCGTGGGGGTCCGCTCTATCTCCAGCAGGTGCCAAGGGGTCGCATTTCCGGGATCACGTTTCGATACGTCGGCAGCGATCAGCATTCAGCGATGAACCTGCTCGATTCGACTTGTGTTGTGACACAGTGTCGTGCCATGGAGGGACTTCTATCCGGCGTGGTGATTTATGGGCCGCAATCACGACCGACATTTGCTGAGAATGAAGTCTGTGGAAACCGCGAATCCGGGATTTTCGTGTTTGCCGGGGCACAACCAAGGATTGCCGATAATGTCTGCAGGGGCAACCACCATTTCGGTATTGCGGTGCGGGATCCTGGAAGTCATCCGGAGCTTGTCAGAAACCAGTGCCGAGAAAATATGTTGAGCGGAATTCTCCTCTTTCATCATGCGGAAGGGCTCCTCGTCGACAATATCTGTAGCGAGAATCAACACTGGGGGATGGTGATGACTCCTGACTGCCGTCCTACTCCCGGCCGTGAGGCGCTCGATACCTCGAACATTCTTGCCCCCAATCCACGGGGGACCCTGGTCGTGACGGATCAGCCTTTGAGTGACATCGGACGGTGAATGGCCGGACTAGCGATGTTTTGCAAGTGGCACAAATGCATCAGGGAAGAAGACTAGCCGAGTGAGTTCCGGGGACCTTGTGAAGATGAAACGCATTGCCGCCCAGCTGTTTTGCTCGATACATCGCTGTGTCCGCATGCTTCAGTAATTCGTCGACCGGATGATCGTCGTGAGGATAAATCGTAATTCCAATGCTGATGCCGATGGAGATGTGCTCTCCTTTCAACTCAAAAGGCGTGGCGATGGATTCCGTGATTCGCTTTGCGACCATGAGAATATTCTCTTCGGAAGTGACTCCTTCAAGTATTATCGTGAACTCGTCTCCGCCCATCCGGGCCACAGTGTCGACTTCCCGTACACAGGCCTTGAGTCGTTCAGATACGGTTTTGAGCAATTCGTCGCCCATATCGTGACCAAAGGTGTCATTCACCGCTTTGAATCGGTCTAGATCGAGGAGCATGAGGCCTATCGGTTGCTGCATACGCTTGCTTCGCGCCATCGCCTGAATGAGTCGATCACGAAAGAGCGTACGATTGACGAGGCCGGTCAAGTGATCATACTGTGCCAGATAGGTCAGATGTTCTTCAGCCCGTTTCCGCTCGATGGCATAGCGGACCGCACGAGCCAACAGCTCGGGATGACCTTGGCCTTTGACGAGGTAATCCTGGGCCCCCTGTTGAACGGCTTGCAGAGCCAAGGTTTGATCATTTACCCCGCTCAAGACGACAACCGGGACCGTCGGACTGGTGGCGTGGACCTGTCTCACCGTCGCGAGACCGAATCCATCAGGGAGTGATAGATCCAAGAGTACGGCATCGAATCGCTCTCGGCTCAGAAGGGCGAGTCCTTCTACCAATGTTTTCGTACGGATAATCTTGAACTCCTCGATGCTCCACTCAGTGAGAAGGTCTTGCGTGAGCTGGGAGTCGACGTCATTGTCTTCAACAAGGAGTACGTTGATCATCTATACCTTCGCTCTCGAGCAAACTTCTGAATCGGGCCCCAATTTCAAGGTCCGGACTGGTTGTCAATGACGCGGCTGGTCACCATGAAGTCCTGATTATAGCTAGGAGATAGGGGGAGGATAAACAAAATCTGAAATACTGCCAGGGAGAGGTCTATCCCTGAGGCGACAAGGGCGGAACATTCGGATAAATTCCGTGCGGTAGACGTTCGGGGCCGACGGTCCCTTCGCAGGCATATCCCGGCTGGAAGGGCCAGAGGAGGGACCGGCCTTGCCAGGAACCTTTCACCTGGACTCTGCCGATCGGGACTCCAAGGCGAGCCGCCTCCTCCTGCATGATTGAGAAACAACCTTCATAGGTAGATGCACGGCGGCCAAGCATGATCGGCTGGCCAGTCTGGCTATGGAATATCGTATAGGGCTCAGCGCAACCTGCCAGGATCAGTATCATGATGAGCAAGAGAGCCTTGGTGACAGGGAGGTTTGTGTGGATACGTTCGCAGGATCTAAACTTCATCATGGTGGTTAAGCGTACCACAGTCTGAGCTGGCCATGCGAGAGGCCCCCTCGTTTGTGGGGTCTGCGTGAGAAACATTTATGGAGCGGTTTCGAGTATGGCGATCAATGCGCGGTAGGTCAGTTCACGAATTCTTGCCTTCGACGATGGTTGGTCACTGCTATTGATCTCCAACCACACGCGTTCTGCTACCTGGGTGCGGGCGTCGTTACACAGGCCCCACATCTGATGGAGAAACCCGTCCGGTAATCCGACTTGCATCCCCTCAGACTCAATGCGATCGTCCAGTATGGCCAACAAATCGGTCAATGCCTGATCCGGCCGATAGGGTATAACAGAAAAGCCGAAGGAGGTATGAGCCGCCGTCTCTTGCTCCGCCTGCACCACCAGATCCCTCATATACTCTTTGAGCAAACCTGTCACATGACCAGACAATGCCATACCGTTCTCCTTGCCCACATTATGCGGATATGTTGGAGGGGGGAGCAAGGGTTGTGCGATTGACCAGCCGATCAACGGTTCTCTATGATGCCGACAGGAAGAGGCGCGATGCAGAGGTTGTGATGATGGAACGATTTGAAGTGGCGCTGAATACCCCGGCCGGACGTCTGACCACAGCCATTGATGTGCCGACAGGATTCATTCCCATCAACGCGATTGTTCCAGTCGCACGCAGACTTGGGGAAGAAGCTGCGGAGTTAGAAGTCCAGCAGGCCATCGAAGCAGGGAGGACGATTTCTTGTCGGAAGGGCTGCGCTGCCTGTTGCCGCATGCTGGTCCCGCTTTCCGCGCCAGAAGCCTTCGTGCTGCGAGAGTATGTGGAACAGTTGCCGATAGACCGACGGACCCACCTATATAATCGCCTCAGCGAAACGAAAGATCGGATGAAGCGCGAGGGGCTCTGGGAGCGGCTCACTGACGTGGCACAGGCGTCTAGCCCTGTGCCGGATGAAGAACTTGACCCGATCAATCAAGCCTACTATACGTTGAGAATTCCCTGTCCCTATTTGGAGAACGAACTCTGCTCGATTTATGAGGCGCAACCAGCCGCTTGCCGGGAGCTCCTCATGACCTCGCCGGCGGAACTCTGCCAGGATCTTGCGCGCAACCCGGTCGTGCCCCTGCCGGTCTCCATGCGGGTCAGTTCCATTATGGGACTGGTGTGGGGGACGCTCACCAGCACTCCTCCGCGGCTCATTCCGCTTCCGATGGCCTTGGAATGGGCCGAGCAGCATGAAGATGAGGCCAGGCAGACGTGGTCCGGCTCATCACTCTTGGACCAGGTGCTCGACAAGATGTGGCGGTTTCTGAGCCAGGAGTTTCAAACACGTGGCAAAAAAAACTGACAGCTAGATTTTCCTACTGCGAGCAATAAGGAGAGACTGCATGCACAAGCCTGTGATTGTCTGTTTAGACTTGGAAGGAGTGTTGGTGCCGGAGATTTGGATTAACGTCGCGCTCAAAACCGGCATTGAGGAATTAAAGATCACCACCCGTGAAATGCCCGATTACAATGCCTTGATGACCCGGAGGCTGGCGATTTTGGATCAGCACAAGCTCACGATTCGTGATATTCAGGAGGTCATCGACAAGATGGGTCCGTTGCAAGGCGCTGTGGATTTTGTCGGTTGGATACGCGAGCGATGCCAGGTGATCATCTTATCAGATACATTCTATCAGTTCGCCCAACCGCTGATGCGCCAGCTGGGGTTTCCAACGCTCTTTTGCAATCAATTGGAGATCGATCCAGCCAGCCGGATCGTCAACTACCACATGCGGATGCAGAATCAGAAAAAACACTCTGTCGCCGCGCTCAAATCACTCAACTTCCATGTCCTGGCCGCCGGCGACGCGTACAACGACACCGCGATGTTGGGGGAGGCCCATGCGGGATTTTTCTTCTGCCCGCCTGAGCATCTCCCTAAGGAATTCCCGCAATTTCCTGTCACGAAGACCTACAGTGAATTGCAAATGCGCTTCGCAGAGGCAGGGAATCTCAAGTAGCTGTCAGCGGCGGTCAGCCATTACTTATTCAGAAGCTGATCGCTGAAAGCTACTACTCCCCATTCACCACTTGCAGCACCCGCCGGCCATACCGTTCAACCTTTAGATCACCGATGCCGGGAATTTCCAGCAAGGCAGCGGAGGTCTCCGGCTTATGACCGGCAATGGCCCTCAATGTCTTGTCATGAAAAATGAGAAAGGCTGCGACGCCTTCTTCCTCGGCAAGCTCTGTTCGGAGTTGCCTGAGCCGCTCAAAAAGCTGCGGGTCCACCGGTGCAGCCCGCGGGACAACCACAGAAGACATCCTTTCGCGGAATGGCTTCGTCACCTGTGAATCGGACTGAGGCGCTTCTATATGATTCGACACCTCAGCACTGATTCCTTGCAGAATTTCTCGCCCCTTATGCGTCACATCGATCGTGGGATACTCCGTGCCTTCGACCTGAAGATGTCCCGAGTCGATCAGACTCTTCACATGACCGGTCACGGACTGTTTCGAATGCGCTCGGCACATGCCATACGTCGGGCATGCTTCCGCACCACAGGCCTGCATGACTTTCGAACGGCTTCCCCTAAGAATCTCAACGATTCGGCTCACACCAAACCGACCCCTACACCAGGATACGGTTTCCAATATGGCCTTCGAGGAAACGGTGGCCTCCTGAGAGGCCGCCCTGCTCGGCTGCCGCTGTGGCGCGACACAGCGATCGCAGAGACCGCAGGGGCCTAGAGCTAGTTCCGCTTCATCGCTGAAGTACTCAAGAATCGCAAGCTGCCGACAGGTCGGCACCGAAACGTACCCGAGCATTTCTTGAAGCAGCGTCTTCATCCGTTCCGCGCGATCCACACCCTCGGAATCCTTTGCCGCCTGCTGAATGAAATATTCCTGCGTAGACAGATCACGCTCATGAAACAGTAACCAGCAGGAGGCTCGATGTCCGTCGCGACCGGCCCGTCCGACCTCTTGATAATAGGCCTCTACACTCCCCGGAATGTCGAAATGGATGACGAGCCTGACATCTGACTTATCGATACCCATCCCGAAGGCATTCGTCGCAGCCAAAATTCGGAGAGTTCCTCGTCGAAAGTCATCATGCACAAGTCGCCGCTCCTCATCCGAAAGACCGGCATGGTAGTAGCCGACCGACTGGTGAGACCGTTCCAGCCATTCCGCGACCTCTTCCACGCCACGGCGCGTCGCACAATAGATCAGGACCGTGCCCTGCTCAGTCCCGTCAACCAGACGCTCCAATGTCACCAATTTGTCCTGGCGAGATTGGCAAAGACGGACAGACAAGGCGAGGTTGGGTCGGCGGAACCCTGTGACCAATCGGAATGGGTCGCGGAGCGACAACCGTCTACAGAGATCCGTTTGCACGCGGGCAGTAGCTGTGGCGGTCAAGGCCAAACAGGGAGGATTGGTCAATTCCTGGCGCAGGCGGCCGATCTTGAGATAGTCGGGCCTGAAGTCGTGACCCCATTGGGAAATGCAGTGCGCTTCATCGACGACCAGCAACGAGACCCAGAGGGAACGCAAGAACCGGAGAAACCCTTCGTGCTGCATCCGTTCCGGTGCTAGATAGAGCAACTGAAGCCGCTTCTGGCTCAGATCCTCCATTACACGGCTCTTTTCAAGGCCGCTCAGGCCCGAATGAAACGCCGCCGCCGCAATTTTCCGCTGCCTCAAGGCAGCCACCTGGTCTTGCATCAAGGCGATGAGGGGAGAGATGACCAGGGTCAGTCCGGGCAACAGAGTCGCAGGAAATTGATAGCAGAGCGATTTCCCTAGCCCGGTCGGCATAACTGCCATCGCATCTCGCCCGGCCAGCACGGCGCGAATGACCTCCTCCTGTCCAGGCCGAAACTTCGCAAAGCCGAACCGTTCGCTGAGTTGTCGAGTCAGATCATCCATGATGAGATTAGGAGAGACGATGGATGGTTGGGGAACATAGGTGCGAGGGGAGTATAGAGGACCGACTCTCTCTGGGCAAGTCGAACGAGCCGAGATCGAGCGATCAAATCAACCCTCAGACTCGTCTCAGTGGAATTTTACGGCACTATGGAAGGAGATGAAGAGGATTGATGGTCAAATTCATTTGTTTTTGAATCAGCGGAAAGGATACGCCGAGACTTGATAAATCGAGCGGTGCTCACATGACATTTAAGCGAGGATTTTGGACAGGATGCTCAAAAAGGCTGTCAGCGAGGCCGCAGGCAAGTCGAAACCGGAGGCGTACCCTGAGGGGTACGTTGAGAATTTCGACGAACCGAGAACGAAGCTGGCGGGCTTTTTCAGCATCCTGTTTAGAAGTTCACCCAGAGCTGCGCATAAGCCCAATCCTGATCGGTCTTGGTGCCTAAGTTCTCCTCGATATAGGCGCCGGCGAAGAGGTGCCCATAGCCGGCTTGGAAGGATAACTTGCCATCCATGAAAAAGCGCGTCCAAATGATATCCAATTCGTTGCCGATGTGCCTCGTGGTGTTGTTCGTCTTGGAATAGACATAGACAGTTTGGGAGGCGCGATACCAGTTATCCTTCGTGTTGGCCAGATTCAAGCTCGTGGCCCAAATTTCGATGTGATCATCTTTGGTCGGGCGAAATTGGAGGTTAATCGAGGGTTTCATCATGTTCTTCCAGCCCATGGTATCTATATAGCCCATGTGGATATGGTTGGTCCCCCACAAATTTTCAAACGTGTTGGCAGTCTTACAACCTGTGGCCTCACCTCCAGAGAGTGTGCAATTCGCCCTGCCATCGCCGGAGGCATAGTCGAAGTTGAACGCCAACCGGGGTTTCCAATCCCACTCGTAATGGGTGTATCCGATCCAGGTCCTGGTGGCCCAGGCATTAATGTGGAGATTTTTTTGATTGCCATAGCCTGCATTGATTCCGCCGTTGTCGCCCATTTGACCGAACTGCCAGATCGTCTCGTTGTATCCGTCAAAGTTGCCTTTGCGCATCTCGATACGCTCTCCAATCATATGACGGGTCTGGTTCGAGTGCTTCGGTGTGCCGAGACCCTGGTTCCGGTTGTCCCCCGAGTTATACCGGTTAGAATAAAGGATATAGTAGGGCTCGATTATGAATCCCGGCACTGATTTGATCTGGTTGTAGAAGAGGAACACGTCGGAATCAATGTTCGCGCTGCCGTTATTTAGATTGGGGTTGTTGCTACCATTGACAGGAAGGTTGTTATGGAGAGCGCCGAGCGGCTCTCCTTGTCCGAGATCAGACTCAGAAGTGCGGAACCAGCCGGCGTAGCTATCCCAGACCTTGGTGTTGTATTGCAACATGACACCGTCAAAAGCAAATCCTGTGTTGGACCAATCAAACGCGCCGAATATCGACTGGCTGCCGAACACCACATATTGCCGGCCGACCTTCACACTCAAGCCTTCGGCGCCGGCGAAGTTCCGGATCAACATATAGGCAGCCCGGACGCCCAGGACGCCGCCGTTCCCGAAGCAAGTCGTGTTTGCGCAGTTCTGGCCGTTCTGGGCCCTCTGGTTGTCTTGGACCGGGGTACCTTGTTGCCCGTTAGCGCCCCACACGGATGCGTATTGGAGTTCCATGTAGAAATTCACGTCAGGGGAGAGGTCATAGCCGAAACCCAAACGCGCTTTCTGTAGAGCATAGCTGTCGTTTGCCTTACCAGCAGTACCGTTCGCAGAGGTTTGGCCATTGAATGAATTGCAAGCTCCAAAAGTATTACCAGCCATGGCGCTCCCGAAACAAATATTGTTCCGCATTTCATACCGCACGCGAAGGTCGGCCCGCACCCAGAACTTATTGATGTCGAAGTTTCTCCCGATCTTCGGATCGTAGAGTTCGTAGGCTTCCTTATCCGGCATGGTTCGAGCGACCACGGTGGGATTGGTGATTTGTTCGCCCGGTGGCAATTCAAATGCCGCTTGTCCCGGAGCCGCCAGGAAGGACAACCCAACTGCCACTCCAGCTGCACCGAAGCATATGGACAGGCCGGTCCACCGAGGTTTTCCGATGACGCTCAAGAAGGTTCTCCGGGAATTTGTCGACGCTGCGAGAGGGGATGCTCCGCTGATTGAGTGATTCACATTTCTAACGGGCACGAAATCGATGAGGAGATTTTTGTGGCGCCAATACTAATTATGTGCGGGAGAGATTGCAACTAGATTAGGGGAGGGGCAGGATGCTTTACCTTTAGGTCTGATTGGCGGAACCCTTTGAATCAGACTGTTTTTCTGAAGGATTTGTTGCGGCAGTGATCTGCTCTTCTGCGTCTTTGATCGAAGCTTGAAAGTCCTGCTCGACCGTCTTCATTTCCTGCTGGATCATGTTGAGTTCAGGCTCCACCGACTTTCGCAAGTCTTCCGCCGTTTCCTTGACTCCCTTGACAGCTTTCCCGACTTGGCGAACGACTTCAGGCAGTTGCTTGGGGCCGAACAGCAAGAACGCAATCACCAAAATAATGAGAACTTCGCCGATGCCCAATCCGAACATGGTTCGTCATACGCAAAACGTCACGCGTCACGCGAAAAGCAAAAAAAGGAAGCGTCTGATTCCTCTTGGCGCTTCACGCCACGCCTCACGCCTCACGCCTTCTTACCCTTGCTTGACCTGCTTCCCTGCTTGAACCGGCGTCGATGTCGGCGGGGCCGCTTGCGATTGTGTAAGCTGGGAGGGCGGCGTTTCAGGCGCATCAGACGGAGGCGGCGTCACATCGATGGCATCGTCCTCGTTGACGCTCTTCTTGAAGCCTTTAATGGCCTTCCCGAGCCCTTCGCCCAACTGCGGGATCTTGCCCGCGCCGAAAATGATCAAGACAATGACCAGAATCAGCGTCAGTTCCATCCATCCAAACGATCCAAACATTGATTACTCGCTTTCTCTTCTTGTTCCCCCCAAGTTCGTTTACCAGAGGGCTCTAAATCATATGAACTGGCGGGGGTCTTCCTCAGGCGAGGAGAAGAATATAGAGGCTATAGGAGAATAGGATATTGAGTCAAGCCCCCAAACTCCTCCCTAATCCAGCCGCGAGGCCTTCAGCAGACCTTTCGCAGCGCAGAATCGATAACCGGTAACCCTGATTTCGGAGTCAGCTTGCTGTCGTAGGCGCAGCCTTGAGCGGCAGGGGAGTCCAGCTTGCGCCTGCGTTGGTTGAACGATACAGGCCACTCCCATTTGTGCCGGCATAGAGGATGCGTGAATCGCGCTGGTTCATCGCAAGGGCCCGAATATTGAGGGAGGTCAGGCCATTATTGATCGGACTCCAAGATTGCCCACTGTCGGAGCTCTTCCAGACCCCTCCAGGCCCTCCGATATACAGAGTTTGAGGCTGAGACGGATCGAGGAGGATTGCGCTGATGAACAGATCCGGGATTGATTGTCCGATGCGTTCCCATTGTTCTCCACGCGTCGAGGTGCGGAACAGTCCCTTGGTTGTTCCGGCATAGACGATGTCGGGGTTCACCACGTCGAAGACGATGGCATTGACCCCCAACGCCATGGCCCCCATCAGCTCCTGTTCAGAAATCAATCCATTGTTGATCTTTTTCCATCCCATCGCGGCACTGTCGGACCGATAGATTCCTCCCGTAGTTCCCGCATAGAGGATCCGGGGATCACGGGGATGAATGGCAATAGAGACCACGATGTGAACTTCTTTCATCCCGGCCATGCGCTCTTCCCATTCACGTCCACCGTCTTTGCTGTAAAAGGCGCCGACGGTTGTGGCGGTATAGATCTGGTCATGATCAGTCGGGTGAAACACGAACTGATTGATAAAGGAAACATGTTCTTTCAGCCCGACATTGTGGGGAAGCCAATGTTGTCCGCCATCCGGACTCTTGTAGACGGCATCGGCCATCGTGCCGGCATAGATCGTTGCCGGGAACTGGGGATCGATCGCAAGGGTCGTCACGCGTCTGGCGCTGAAACTTGGGAACCGTTCCCACAGTCGGCCCCCGTCGCGCGACTTATAGACCGCATCGTTCGTGGCGACATAGAGAATCTCCGCATTCGTCGGATGCAGAGCGATGGAGACGATCGCCTCGCTCTCCTTCTGGCAACCGAGGCAGAAGATCAAAATGGCGAGCGAGGCGAATATGGCGGCAGTACGGATCAGCATGACAGCCGTGGACCTAATCACAGGGGTCGTTGCGGAGTCAAGGATGGAGATGGGTCGCGCGGGTCCTGTCACTGAGCAGCCCGTCCGTCCTCGCACCCCGCCCGGTGTAGGGACCCCGCTACGGGCGGACGGGCGCCCAGCTCAGTGCCACCCGCTATCGACTGTCATGTTAAGGTGATTGTGCTCGAAAGGAGAAGGGGAGAGGGATGGGGGCTGATGGATCTCCCTTGCTCGTGCAACGCGCGGTCGCAGACTCCCCTCGCTTGGGCTAATAGCACGTCTCGGCGTGCTAGTGGGTGGGCGGGTGAGAAGGTTACGCGCAGGGGGAAATCCATCAGCCCCCATCCCTGAGAGGTAACTCGCGGAACGCGCACGCTCAGAAGGTGCTCGTTCGACGCGCGCAGTGGAAGATCAATCAGCCCCCATCCCTGAGAGGTAATTTGAGGGAAGAGCTAAGGAAGGGGTCAGTTCTTGACCTTGCACTTCCTCCAGACAATCAAGCAGGAGGGGGTCCGACTCCACTTAGCATTCCAAATAATCAAAACGACGATGATCTATACCCAGGTTGTTCATCGTGGAGCTAGCGTAGTCCGTTGGACAGCATGTGAACCCGTTTAACGAGACGGGTGTTATACCGATCCGCATAAGAACCCGGGATAATATGGGCCCATAGCCACAACGCATTGAAATGAGGAGAGGCGTGGCGTATTGTTCACGAACCGTAGCAGCCTGTTATACGGATAGGAACCGGCGGATCCGGCTCTTGTGCGGACCGGCCTATGGTTAGACTACATGAGATACATCATATCCATCACCAACGCGCTTTGCGGTCTGATCTTTACGGCAGGCCTGGCTGCTGCGGCACCACCCACGGACCAGGAGCTCGCCGACCTTTACGCGGAGCCGAGTCCATTTGAGTCCGTGCCCCGGGACCAGTGGATCGCGGAGTCAGACAACGCCTATGTTATTAGGGATCACAAGCCTCAGGCTCCTGTGCACTTGCTCGTGATCCCAAAGCAGCGGGTTCCGACGCTACTCCAAGCATCTCCCGAGCTTTTGGGGGAAATGCTGGATCTCGCGCGAAAGGCTGCGAAGCAGGAAGGTATTGCCCGTGACGGCTTCCGTATCGTTATCAACACTCATCCTGGCGGTAGCCAGAGTGTTTACCACCTCCATATGCATGTTCTCGGCGGGAGGCAGATGACATGGCCCCCTGGTTAAGGCCATATGGTCTAGCTATGCGCTTAATGCGTCTAGAGGGCAGGGCAGTTACAGTTTATTGGGAATACGTTCGGCATAACCGGTCAGTTCCATGTAGCCCTGTCCCTTGATCGGCTTTCCCTCTGTTGTGCCGCGGGCTTCGATCGCGCCTTCCCAATAGGTCACCTGGGTACTGCGTGTCGTGATGAGTTCCTGCCCGGCCATGAGCGGAACGACGTCGAGATCGAGTTGTTGCGAGGGAATCGTCAGCCGCCAATGCTGCGGATAGCGTGCGTGGCTGGCCTGGCTGGTCCAGTAACTCAACGGCTCAAGGTTGAAGTCTCCGAACGAGAGATGGTGGCCACGTCCGTCGCGGTCGACCAGTGTTCCGCTTGAAACAGGATCGGCTGACCCATCCCTTCGGCGAAGTTGATAGAGCATCAATTCCCTCTGGTCGTCCAGTTGCAGGCTGAACCAGTCCCATCCGACCAAATCCTTCCCAAGGTCGGCAGAACCGAACTCATGGTCCATCCAACTCTTGCCGGTCACGTCGAACGTTTCGCCTCCGATCGTAAGTGTGCCGGTCGTCGCCAGTCTGGTGAAGGAATAATAGTGGGAGGCCGCAACCGAACCTTTGCGGCTGATGCCGCCGGTGCCATGCACGACAAGCGGTTTTTCCGGCGAGACGGTGAAGTGTATGGCCAGTTCTCCGTCTGCTGCATGGAGAACCTGTGTGTCGGGAGCTGCTGATGGCGATTCAGCGCTCCAGTTGTCGATCCAGACGTGGAGTCGATCACTCACGGCGCCAGCCTTGCCCAAACCTGCCCTGCTCATTTTCTCTGCATAGTGAAACCGTCCATTGCTGAGATCGCTCACGGCAAAATGGGCCAGGTACAGATGTGTGACGGTCCACTGGGAGGGCAGGGTCTTTGTCTGGTCCCGAGGCATGCCACGGCGGAAGAAGGTCAGCTCATAGCCGAACAGCCGGCCGTTCTTCGCCGTGAGCTGGCCCGTGTAGTACCACCACTCGGTGCGAAATTCTTCATGCGCCCCGTGATCGCGCGGGAAGGCGTATCGGTAGCCTTCTGTCGCGACTCGGAATTCCTCTGCCATATCGGCTGCCTGTCCTGGCACGACGACCAGCAGACTGCTCGCCAACAACAGTATGTGTCGAAGCTGATGCCACAACTTGTGCATGTGCGATGAATGCTCCGAACGGGACAAGAATGATCGCGTGCGCTTATACCACGCTTCGCTAGACAGCACAAATCTCCTGTGTTGATGCTGGTTTTCATGCATTCGACTGTTGGGTGTTGCGCGGCTCGCGCCGTTGACAACTTTGTCAGCCATCAGCTATCGTGAGCCATGCAGACCGATCACGGACGAGAGCCTCACGACCACGATCAGCGAGATACGAACACGCCGTTTCCCATTCCCGCGCGGATTCCGGTATTTCCACTCCCGAACGTGGTGCTGTTCCCCAAGACCTATCTCCCGCTGCACATTTTTGAGCCGCGCTACCGGGCGATGATCTCGGATGCGGCTATGAATGGACAGTGCATCGGGATGGCCCTGCTGAAAGACGGATGGGAAGTAGACTATTATGGCCACCCCCCTGTGTTCTCCAGAGGTTGTGTCGGTCGGCTGGCCAACGTTCAGCCGCTCGCCGATGGACGCTCCAATATTCTGCTGCAAGGGCTGGAGCGGTTTGAAATTGAACGGGAGTGGTATGACAAGGCCTATCGTGAAGCCACGATTTCTCTTGTGGCTCGGGATAGAGAAGCATCGCTTGATCCGACAGTCCGTCGGCGCCTTTTCGCCGTTCTCGAGTCCTATATCCGATCCCGCGATGACATGCCGACATGGCAGGAGATATTCCGGGAAGAAGCGAGCGACGAGATTGTCATTAATGCCCTGTCCACCTATTTGGAGTGTACGCCTCTGGAAAAGCAGTTTCTGTTGGAGGCCGAGAGCCTCCAGCAACAAGCCCGCCGTCTCAACGATCTCATCGAGTTTATGATGCACGATCGACCCGGCGCGAAGGGCTGGGGTTGATGGATCGCGCCACTGCCATCGAGGTTTCTCACCTGACGAAATCCTATGACGGCCATACTGCCGTCTCCGATCTGTCGTTTCAGGTCTATGCAGGTGAAATTTTCGGTTTGCTGGGACCGAACGGTGCGGGGAAAAGTACCACGCTCCGGACGCTTATCACGCTGCTCATGCCGACCTCGGGCGCAGCGAGCGTGTTGGGCCACGATACGGTGCGCGAAGCGGATGTCGTCCGGAAACTGATCGGTTACGTGCCTCAAGAGAGGGCCATTGATCGTTTTCTCACCGGCCGGGAACATCTCGAACTCCTCGGCGCCCTGTACCATCTGCCCAAAACCGAAGCCGCAAAACGCATTGCCGAATTGCTGAAGCTTGTCGAGCTGGAAGAGTCTGCTGATCGCCCGGCGAAAACATACTCCGGGGGGATGAAGCGGAAACTCGACATTGCCTGCGGTCTCTTGCCGGATCCCAAGATCTTGTTCCTCGATGAGCCGACTCTTGGTTTGGATGTGCAGAGCCGGCTCCGGATTTGGGATTATGTGCGGATGTTGAAGGAACGCGGCATGACGATCGTGATGACGACGAACTATCTGGATGAGGCGGACCAGCTCTGCGATCGGTTGGCGATCATCGATAAGGGAAAAATTATGACACTCGGGTCGCCGACTGAGCTGAAGATCGGACTGGGTGGCGATATTGTGTCATTGACCTTGAAGGATCAGAGCAAAATCTCCACGTTGGTGTCGGCCTTGACGAAGCAACCAGCGATGCGAGCCGTCAAGGCGACGCCGACCGGCCTGGATATCCGGGTCGAATCACCCGAGAAGGCCCTGCCCGCCATCCTTGAGTCTGCCAATCGATTGGACTGTCAACTGGAGTTTATTGAATATCACCGGCCCCGGCTGGACGACGTGTTCATCGCCCATACGGGCCGATCGCTTAAAGACGATGTTCCCGCACAGAAGGAGGGCGTGTGACGCCTCATGTTTCACGCTTCACGTCATGAATGACTACTGGCAGGAAATCAGTGCCTTGACGATGCGATGGGTCCGGCGTCTCAGCCGCGAGAAGTTCAGTATGTTGTTCACGCTCGTGCAGCCGATGTTGTTCTGGCTTATCTTTTTCGGCAACCTGTTTCAGCGGGTCGCGGATGGGCAAGTCACGCAGGCTCCCGACTACATTAGTTTTCTCACGGCGGGCGTTGTCATCATGACGGTGCTCAACAATGGCCTTGCCGGCGGTGTCGATCTGCTGTTCGACAAAGAAAACGGATTTCTCGAGCGGTTGATGACCACTCCGATCCATCGCACCTCTGTCATCCTGAGCCGCTTTATTTTCGTCATGACGATTACGTCGCTCCAAGTGCTTGTGATCATCGGGGTGGCCTTTCTGTTCGGCGTCCAGCCGGCGACGGGGCTTCTTGGTATTGCCACGATCTTGATGATCGGGATGCTCTTTGGCGTCGGCCTCACTGCGATTTCCATGGCGATGGCTTTTTCTGTGAAGAGTCACGGCGACTTTTTTTCGGTTTTGGGATTCCTGTCGCTCCCGATGATTTTCTTGAGCTCGGCTCTAGTGCCCTTGACCGGGATGCCCGCCTGGATGGGATTCCTGGCGCGCTTTAATCCGATGACTTGGGCGATCGACGCGGTGCGGCCTCTGATTTTATCCGGTTGGACAGAGGCGCTTCCTCATGTTGGGATGGTTGTGGTGGTCATGGTGATCTTTGACGCGCTCTGTCTCTATGGGAGCGCCAAGGTGTTCCGTCGGGCAATGGGCTGATGCGAGAATCCTTTCGGAGTTCCACCATGCTCGTAAACGAGAGTCAAATCCGGGCCCTGATCAAATTGTTGGCCGATGAGGATGAAAAGATCGTCCAGACGATCAGCGGTAAGCTCATCGACATCGGCCCTTCAGCGGTCCCCCTGCTTCAGGAAGCGGAAATCGAACAGCCGGAGGTGGCTGACCGTCTTGTTTCGGTGCTCGAGGAGATCCGCGGAGGAGATCTTGAGGATGAACTCATGCAGCTGGTGGCGCTGCCGGATGGCCAGATGGATCTGGAGCAGGGTGCTTTCTTGATTGCTCGGTATGCCTATCCTGCCCTGGCAGTTGGTTCATATACGAGGCAGCTCGATGAAATGGCGCAAGAAGTCCAGGATCGGATCGGCACTCGAGCTTCGGGAGAGGAAACGGTCAAGACGTTGAACCGATACCTCTTTACGGAGCAGGGATTCAAGGGGAATACGAAAAATTATTACGAGTTGGAAAATAGTTATCTCAACTGTGTAATTGATCGACGAACGGGAATCCCCATCAGCCTGTCGACGGTGTATCTCCTAGTCGGGAAGCGGCTGGGTCTTCCGATTCATGGCATCGGGATGCCGGGTCATTTCTTAGTGAAGTACGAGTCAGATCGCTACAATGTTTTTGTCGATTGCTTTAACGGAGGGGCGTTGCTGACCGAAAAGAATTGTCAGCGATTTCTTACCGAGGCCGGCTATGGATTTGACGAGAAATACCTGCAGCGGAGTCCGGTGCGCGCAATTCTGTCCCGCATGATTAAAAATCTCCTAGCCATCTATGCCAAACTTGATGATCCGCTCAAGAACGCCCGCCTGACGAAATTTATCGAGATTCTCGGGTGCGACAACCGCGAAGGCGGACTCTAACTGGTTCAGACGGTTTGCTTGGGTTGGTCGAACAACCAAACAACCAGACAAACTAAATGAACCAAATAAACGGGCTTCCTAGAGTTTGAAGGCCATCAAGTCCTGACCAACTACGATCTTTCCCCCGAACGCTTCTCCTGCCTGCTCCCTCACATTGTATCGATCGGTGATCGGATAGAAATGTGACAATACGAGCCTGCCGAGGCCGGCTTCTCTCGCCACCTGACCACATTGACCGGCATGCAGATGGACCGCGTTGGGACGGCTGGCCGGGAAGGAACAATCCAGTACAGCGAGATCGACGTCTCCACAGAGACGCACCAGATTGGTGCAATATTGCGAATCGCCGGAATAGGCGAGGGCTTTCCCGCCATATTCGATTCGATACCCAAGGCAGTGGAGATTGCGTGTATGGGTCACAGTTCGGGGAATAATGGTTGTTTTTCCTATTGTAAAGGCCCGATCGGACGCGTCTTTGAAATGGACGGCAAATGGCGCGTGCGTGAAGCCTGGTAGGGTCGTGAACAGGGTTCGGAAAAATCGTTTCGTGCCGCGAGGGCCGATCACGGTGAGCGGCGGTCTGGTTCCTCCCTGGTATTTTGTAAAGATCATCGCATCGAAGAAATAGGTGATGAAATCGGAGAAGTGATCGGCATGGTAATGGGAGAAGAGAATGTGAGTAATCCGATGCCGGTTCACCCCGGTTTTGAGTAAATTTGCCAACGTGCGCGGGCCAAAGTCCAGCAACAATGTGTGGTCGGTGCGGACGAGGTAGCCCGAGGCTGCTCGTGTCGGGTGTATATTTGTGCCGGAACCCAGAATCGTCAGGCGCATAGGTTAAATCAGGTCCAGGTCGAGCCAGGTCGGATATCTCACGTCACAGTCTCAACCTTAGCATATGTTTCGGCCTCCTTCCGGAAGCTATCCCGCAGCCGAAGAAGCAGTGCACAGGCGACATCGATGTCTTTTTGGCTCAAAGCCCGTTTGAAGAAAGGCTTGAGGAAAGCGATATGTGCGGTAAAGGTTTCGCGGAACATCTTGTCGCCCTTCTGGGTCAGTCGGATTTTGATGCAGCGCCGATCGCCTTCAACGGAGTCCCGGCGAATGAGCTCCTTCGCGACGAGCCGATCCAGGACGCCTGTGAGGGTGCCTTTGGTCACCAATGTGCGGGCCGAGAGTTCCGAGCAGGTGAGTCCGTCTGTGTCCCCCAGCGTCGCGATCACATCAAACTGGGAAGGTGTGAGGCGCAAGGACTTGATATGGCGATTATCGATCAGCGCGAAGGCGAGATAGGCCTCGACAAGTGGCCGCAAGACCTTTAGGTAGGCATCATCTTTCAAATCCGGCAATTCCATGGCGAGAGAATAGTCCGTGCTAGAACAAAGCGTCAAGAGGGGGGACGGGCAACCTGGTCGTCCTCCTGCTCGCGGAACGCGCACGATCAGAATGTGCTCGTTCGACGCGCGCACTAGAGGATCGACCAGGTTGCCCTTTGAAGTGACAAACGAGCAAGCTTGGAGGGAGGGGAGGGGGGGGAGCGGCCAGGTGCCCTTTTTGCTCGCAGAACACGCACGATGAAACGGTGCTCGTTCGATGCGCGCAGTAAAGGGCAGCCTCGGCCACTTCCCTTTGTATTTGTAAGGGGAGAGAGGCGTGCATCGGGCGATATAGATGCTCCTTCCAAGCTTGCTCGCTTCGCTCTCATGAAATGGCACCCGTGCTGGTCCCACTGCGGGCGTCGAACGAGGCCTTTCTGATTCTTTATTCTCTCCAGAGGGGGTAGGCATACCATCCTTCACTGCGCGCATCGAACGACCACCGCCTTACCGTGGGGGTTCTGCGCGCAAGAAGGATGGTTTGCGTTCCGGAGCAAGGGATCGGCACGGGTGTCATTTCGCTCCCCTCCCCATCCTGTTATGATACTGACCCCATGAACTCTCGCGCTCAATCGGGCCGAACCAACCTACCCGCCATTGCAGTCCTCGTCGGCCTTATCATTGCCGGCGTCTGGATATGGAAGCGTCTGTCGCTCGAGACCCAGGAGTATGTGATCGATCAAGCCGTTCCTGTCGCATTGGCATTGTTGGTCATTGCGATAGGCCTGGGGTTACTGGTTCGGGCGATCAACCGGCGCCAGACGCAACGGCGTGAACGTGCCAAGTTGCTGGCCTCTTTCGAACGGGCCACGGTGCAGGAGAAGAGGCTGGAGATCGCTTTTGCATTGATTGAGATGAATGGGTATCGGTCTGAAGGGCTGGAGTCAGCGATACCATCTTTACGAGACCTCTTTGCGACGACCCTGCAACGCGCGCTGGGTGATAAGCAGCACCGGATTCGCGGAATGGCAGCCAGTTACCTCGGTGTCCTGAACGATAAAACGGTCATTCCCATTTTGCTGAAGGCGCTGGAAGACGATCATGCGTATGTACGCTCTAGCGCGGCGTTGGGATTAGGCCGGCTGCGTGCCGGTGAGGCGAGAGAGAAATTGACGGCTGTCATGGAGGGAGATTGGGATCAAACTGTCAGGAGCCGATCGAAGGAAGCGTTGGAGCGAATCAAACAATCATGAGTCATCTGGTCACACCTGTTCATCACTCCAATCGATACAGGCAATCTCCGGTGTGCAATTCAATCGCAAAGGAAGAAAGGACCATCCAAGCCCACGATTGACATAGAGTCTGCGTCCCGGTTCTCCATGATGTCCATCGATCCTGCCGCTGCACCCAGGTGGGAGCCAGAATGTCGGTATGCCCGGTATGCGCCATTGGCCTCCGTGGCTATGTCCACAGAGGATCAGGTCAACGGTGTGGTGGTCTTCAAGCTGATCGAGTATGTTCGGCGCATGGGCCAGCAAGAGGGTGAAACGATTCTCTGCTCGCGGCGGTAGACAGCTCAAATCAGCGCGATGCAGGGAGGGGTCGTCGACGCCGGCAATGGCGATTTCGCCATTGCCTATGGGAATGAAGGTGGTCTGGTTGATCAAGAAGGTGATCTTGTGGCGGTCGGCGAGTTCGCAGTACTGGTCGACTGGCACGCCACTGTAGTGATCATGGTTGCCCAAGGTCACATAGACCGGTGCAATCTTCCGCAAGCCGGAGAGAAATCGGAACAGGTGAGGCAATCCCTCTGGCACATTGAGCAGGTCGCCGGTGACAAAAATCCAGTCGGGGCGAAGTTCGCCAATGGTGGCGAGGATGAGGTCATGTCGTGGCTGATAACGGTCGAGATGGAGATCGCTCAGATGAGCAGCCCGCCGTCCAGCCAGGAGTCTATGTCTATAGGTGAGTCGGGAAACCTCGTGTGTGGAGAGCCCGATTTCCAAGTGGGGAACGAGACTAAAGAGCCGATAAAGGGGCTCACTGAGATAATAGCCGATGACGGAACGGGCCTGATCAGGCCAGGATCCGGGACGTCGATTCATCCCATCACCCGATCCAGTTCGACGCGGTCGGAGGGAGTCACGCGATAGCCTCGCTCATAGAGATCGCTCATGCCTTGCATCAAGGCATCCATGTTGCGTTTGTGATACCAATTGTCGAATCTCTCCGTGAGCGCTGTGACCTGCTTCGTGGTTGGATCTCCGTCATCGTACGAGAGTGAGAGGGAGCGGAACAAGTCACGAATTTCTGCAGGGCCGTATATCGCATCGTCATTCTGATCGGCCACCAAGGCAAACTCATAGAATGTGAGACTGACGGAGAGCAAAGCCTGTGTCTTGGCAAGATCATCTCGCGCATCGTCAATTCCGCCTGGATAGGTGCGATGACAATCCACGTCGAGCTGTGACGAAGGGGTGGCGTTCCAGCTGATCCCTTGCGCGGCCGGACGAGGCATCTTTTTTGCCTTATAAAACCATGAGACACAGTTGTTTGCCTGTGCAAAGTCCTGTTTGTCTTTGTGGATCTGCCGTCCGATATGTTGGGTGAACTGTTGGAAAATCCCGTTCTCTCTACCCACTGAGCCTTCTGGGAATAGAGCAGAGATCAGAACGGTGAAGAATATCGCTGCCGCTAAGAGACTGTATTCAGATCGTTGGACCCTTAGAGGGGATTTGCCAGGACAGGCTCTTCGGTAAAAATCTAAGAGAAAAGACATAAGAAAAGTATACCATGCACATTGTCTCATCATGCTAGGGGATGCTGAAACAGTGCATCTGAGTGAAGAGGTCAACACAATCATATGCGAATGACGAAGGGTTCTCTTGCACCATGACCATGCCGTTTTTGACAGCGTCATTGCCTGGCATCGGGGGGCAAGTGCGGACGATTCCCGAAGACTTTCAGGTCGAAGAGCACCCCCTCTATCTTCCTTGCGGAGAGGGGGAGCATCTGTACATCAAGATCAAAAAACGCCTTCTCTCGACCCCGGACCTCGTCCGGCTGCTCGCGTCGATCTTGCAACTCAAAACTCAAGCGATCGGAGTGGCGGGTCTCAAGGATGCCAGGGCCGTGACGACACAGATGGTTTCACTTCTCGGTATCACGGCTGACCGATTGGACCGACTGAAAGTCGACGACCACCTCTTATCTGTGGAGGTACTTGGCCGGCACCGCAATCGCTTGCGTCCCGGGCACCATGCGGGCAATCATTTTCGATTGGTGATCCGGAATGTCGGGATGCACGCCGGCGAAACGGTGCCTCTCGTCATGGCCATGCTGGTGCGGCGAGGCGTGCCAAACTATTTCGGTCCACAACGACAAGGGCGGAGCGGGCAGAACTACCAAATCGGAGCCGAGTTGCTGGTGGATCCTGCCCGCAGAAACCGGCTGAGCAGGTCAAAACGGATGTGGTACCTCAACGCCTATCAATCGCATTTCTTTAACGACATATTGGCGAGACGACTGGATCGACTCGACCGCATTTTGGTTGGAGACTGGGCCATGAAAATGGAGAATGGCGCCTGCTTTCCGGTCGAGGATGCTGCGAAGGAGCAGCCGAGGGCCGATCGGTTTGAGATCAGTCCCACCGGCATCCTCTTTGGATCGCGTGTGTCTTGGGCCAGCGGAGAACCGGGCGAGATCGAACAGGCTGTGGTTGCTGAAAGTGGGGCCACGCCGGAGAGTCTTACTGAAGCAGCAAAAGCCTGCGGGTTTCGCGGTGAACGGCGCTCGCTCCGAATCCCTCTCACCAATCTGGAATGGACATTGGAAGGCACGGTACTGACGCTCTCCTTTTCACTTCCACCGGGCGCCTATGCGACCAATGTACTCCGCGAGCTCATGAAAGAATGACGGGGTAGCTGGGGAAATCCCTGTGCTCGCAGATCGCGCACGATCGGAATGTGCTCGATCGATGCGCGCAGTGGGGATTACCCCCAGCCACCCCTATGAGGAAGTGATAGGGCGGCGATTGAATTGGATGGTAGAATCTGTGCAGGGCCTAACCACAAGAGTGCGAGTCTGACGATCATGCAAGAGCAAGAGACCGTCCTGCTGCAAGGTCATATCATCGATTCGTTGATCCTGGCGAAGGTACTCGACACGATCCTGATGATGGGTGGCACATTCGATTTCGAGGATGTGCAGATCGGCAAGACTCGTGAGGAGCCGTCGCGTGCCAGGATCATTGCGCGTGCCTCGTCCGCGAAGCTGCTCAGTGAGATTCTCCATGCGATCCAACCTCACGGCGCGTCGGTCGAAAGTGAACGGGATTGCCGGCTGAGCCCCGCGCCGGCTGACGGCATCTTCCCCGACGAATTCTACGCGACCACCCATTTACCCACTCAGGTGCGAGTGCACGGCCAATGGGTGGAGGTGGAAAGAATCGAGATGGATCTGGGAATCCGCGTGGACCCTGTGGGATTAACGGCCCGCACGACCCCAATGGGGGAAGTGACTCAGGGGGATCTCATTGCGATCGGTCGCGATGGTGTGCGAGTGACCCCACTGCAGCGGCCGCGTGATCGCGATGTCTTCAGCTTCATGGAATCGCAGGTCTCGTCCGAGCGGCCCCATGCGCACATTATCGGAGACATCGCCAAGCGCCTTGTGCAGTTGCGAGCGGGGTTCAGGGAGGGAAAAGCGGAAAGCAAGGTGTTGCTGGCGGGAGGTCCGGCGGTTGTCCATGCCGGAGGGCGCGAGGCATTGGCATGGCTCATCGATGAAGGATTTGTCCATGTCTTGTTCTGCGGAAATGCGCTGCCTGCTCATGATATGGAAGTCGATCTCTATGGCACATCCCTTGGATATCGCCATGCGGCAGGTCGTGTCGTGCCGCATGGACATGAGCACCATCTGCGCACTATCAATCGGATCAGGGGGATCGGCAGTATCGAGGCAGCGGTCAAGTCGGGCGTCGTCAAGACGGGAATTATGGCGGCCTGTGTCAGGCGGGGCGTCCAGATCGTTATGGCGGGGACAATCCGCGATGACGGCCCCTTGCCCGGGGTGATAACTGATTCGGTAAAGGCTCAGGCAGCCATGCGTGCGGCAATCCCCGGTATCGGAATGGCCCTGCTTGTCGCCTCGACGCTGCACGCGGTTGCGACAGGCAATTTGTTGCCTGCGTCGGTTCCGTCAGTGTGCGTCGATGTCAATCCAGCCGTCCCGACCAAACTTGCAGATCGAGGGAGCTTTCAGGCGGTCGGGCTGGTCATGGACGCCGCATCGTTTCTGGGAGAGCTGTCACGCGAACTAGGGGCACGACTATGATTGTTGATCTCGTTGTTGCGGTTCATGTGTTTGTTTGGTTGATGTGGTTAGTCCGGTTCAATCAAATACACGAAACAAGCCAAAGCAATTATCCAACGTTCTGGAGAGGTCATGAGCCGCCTGCTCGTCTGTCCGCCTGACTACTTCGCGATCGAATACGAGATTAATCCCTGGATGCGCCGGGTGAACGCTGTCAATTCAGACCAAGCAGTCCGCCAATGGCATCGGCTGATGCAGGTGCTCGAAGAAGATGTCGGTGCTGTCCTGGAACGAATGAGGCCGGTGCCGGGACTGCCCGACCTGGTATTCACGGCAAATGCCGGTATCGTCGTGGGAGGCAAAGCGGTGCCGAGCCGTTTTCGATATCCTGAGCGACAACGGGAGGAGGCATACTTCGAAGACTGGTTTCGGGAGCAGGGGTACGAGGTCGTCACGTTAGATTCTGGCCGTTTCTTCGAGGGGGCAGGGGACCTCTTGGGGTTCCCCGACACCTGGTTCGGCGGTTATCGGCAACGTTCGGATATCAGTGTGTTCCAGCTGCTCAGCGATATGTTTCACCGGGAAATCATTCCTCTTGAACTAGTCAACAACCGCTTCTATCACCTCGATACTTGTTTGTGCCCCTTGAGCGGCGGTGAACTCCTCTATTTCCCACCCGCCTTCGATCACTACGGACAAGAAGCGCTTGCCGAACGAATCGATCCCGCGAGGCGTCTTGTCGTGCCGGAAGTCGAGGCCCTCAGGTTTGCCTGCAATGCCGTCTGTGTCGGGAAACATGTCGTGCTGCCCGCAGGCTGTCCCAATACAGAATCCCTCTTGGCCTCGCACGGCTACCTTCCCCATCCGGTCCTGCTCGATGAATTCATGAAATCGGGCGGCTCGGCGAAGTGTCTCACCTTAGCGTTGGACTAAGACGGGTGATCGGGCGTCGGGAGTATGACCTGATGAGGTCTTGACCCGTTAGTAGATTTCAGAGCAATTCTGCAGGATGCTCAAAAATCCCGTCCAGCAAGGCCGCAGGGAGTTCGGCGACTGAAGCGTACCCTTGCGGTACGTTGCAAGGAGACGAACGACCGAGAACGATGCTGGCGGGATTTTTCAGCATCCTGCTAGGGTTTTTGTCGGAAGAGGAATGACCCGTAGAGCCCTGCGATGGCGATGGTGACGAGTTCGATCGTCAGGAGGAGCCGGCTCATGACGGCGTCAGGAGTTGGTGGACTCAGAATGAAATGCATCCCGAGAAACTCAGGAGGCTGTGACGGAGGAGTTTCCCAAGGTGGAAATAGGATGGCGAGGGCCAGCAGCGCCACCATGCCGTAAAGAACTTCAACATTCAGCTGACCCTGCTGCGAATTGACAGGTGGCGGGGGCGAGGGCGGTGGGGGATCCATGGAATCTGCATGAAGGCGCTGGCCACAGTGCGAACAATACCGGCTGATCTCCGGAATTTCATTTCGACAGGAGGGGCAGAATTTCATGGCGGCTAGGCTACACTGAACTAAATCAGTTTGCTAGCAGGCTGTTGATAAAGTCCGCCAGCGGCGTGCTCGCGGCGCTTAGAGGCTCAACGTACTGCAGAGAGTACGCTTCGCCTCTTCGCTTGCTGCGGCCTTGCTGGACGGCCTTTCTGAACAGCCTGCGGTGGCTTCTGAACGGGTCTGTGAGTATCCGGGCCTAGCGTTTCTGTCATGCTCATGCAGTTTTTCAACACCCTGCTAGATGGGTACGAACAGAGGACCGCCGGCTTTTATCCCTGCCCGGTAGTCGTCTATACTCTTGCACTGTGTTGGCATCGCAGGTTTTCCATCCTGTATTTGAGTGAGAGGCCGGGGTATGGCCCAATCCGAGTGGTCGGAAGGTCGAGGGATGAGGTGTCTGTGAAAGCACCGGTATTAATCCTGCCTGGTTTTGGTAATTCGGGATCGCAACATTGGCAAACGCTATGGGAGCTGCGCCATCCCGATTGGCAACGCGTGAATCTGGGAGAGTGGGACAGCCCGACCTGTGACGATTGGATACATGCATTAGATGTGGCCGTGCGGGCTTGTCCTTCGCCTCCAGTACTTGTAGCCCATAGTCTCGCCTGTCTCCTGGTGGCTCATTGGGTTCATCGTTTATCACGAGTTCCAACGGGCGCATTTCTTGTAGCGGTGCCAGATCCAAAGAGTGACAGTTTCCCTGCCTCGGCGCGCGGGTTTATGCCGGTGCCGCTATTGCCCTTCATGTTTCGGAGCCTCGTGGTAGCCAGCGCCAATGACCCGCTCGGATCGCCGGCCTATGCCAAACATTGTGCGATGGCTTGGGGAAGCATGTTCATTGATATCGGCCAGGCGGGACACATCAATGTCGACAGCGGGCATGGTGAATGGCCGGAGGGGTATGACCTGTTTCAACAATATGTGGCCGGGTAGGATGCTGAAACAATCCGCCAGCGTATGGGAAGGTGGAGGCTGAGGCTGAGATTGGACCGACGTCGGTCGCATGAAATCGAAGTGATATATTCCGGTTGATCCGGTTTGGAAAGCTGTGAAAAAACCATTGCCCAAGCAATCTCGATTGGTTTCCGATGAGAAGGCTCGCTGTAGTTGGGCTGGCGAGAAGCCACACATGGTTCGCTATCACGACCGGGAATGGGGTCGGCCGGTGCATGACGATCGGAAGCATTTCGAGATGTTGTTGTTGGAAGGCGCGCAGGCTGGTTTGACGTGGGACACGATTTTGCGGCGGCGCGATGGGTATCGCGAGGCCTTTGCGGAGTTCGATCCGGTGAAGGTCGCGCGGTTCACGGCGAAAAAGCAGACTCAGCTGCTCAAGAATCCCCGGATCATTCGCAACCGGCTCAAAATCGATTCGGCAGTCACCAACGCGCAGGCCTTTCTGGCGGTGCAGAAGGAATTCGAGTCGTTCGATCGCTACGTGTGGAGGTTCGTCGGCGGGAAACAGAAAGTGAATCGCTGGCGCGCAATGGCTCAAGTCCCTGCGACAAGCCCTGAGAGCGATGTCCTGTCGAAAGATCTGAAGAGGCGCGGCTTCCGCTTTGTCGGCAGTACCATCGTCTATGCCTACATGCAGGCGGTTGGTCTGGTGAACGATCACACGATCGGCTGCTTTGTGCAGTCAAAAACTTAAGAAAAATTATAACCCCCACATCGATACAGTCTCCTAATTGGAGCTCTCCGTCGAACTGACGAAAGCCTTTCGATAGGTCGTCACTTTTTGGAGATAATGGCGGGTCTCTTCATACGGCAGATTCGCTCGCAGTTGATCATAGAGAGCGGCCGGCTGGAGACTGTTGATCTGGTTGACGGCAGCCACTCGGTCGCGTGAAAAGGTCCGGAACACATTGCTCGGGCCTGTATTGTAAGCCGAAATCACGCAGTACTCGCGCGAGACATTATGTGCCACGTCTTCCAGCTGGTTGAACATCAACACATTCAAATACGCGGTTCCCAACTCAACATAATTTTCAGGGTCAAAGAGATAATCGCGTGAAGGGGCGATGTCCCGTCCCTTCGCACGGCGATAAGCTTCGCGGCCTCCGCTGGTGGGTACGAGCTGCATGAGTCCATAGGCCGGTGCTGAACTGACGGCGTAGGGGTTGAAGTTGCTTTCCGTCCGAATGATCGCAAAGACAAGACTGGGGCTGATCTTATACTGCTCGGCGAACTGTTGCACGACGGGCCGATATTTCTCCGCTTGCTTCTGCGAGAGGTTGGCCGCCATTTTGATCATGACGTAGGTGGCTGTCTTCTTCATCCCTTCCTGGTCGACTTCGCGCGTGGAGGATTTATTAGTGAGCAGATGCTCTGCGAACGGTTCTGCGTCGCTCGGCGTACGAATTGCTCTCCCCTGCTGGTTGAGGACTAATCCCAGGAGATAGGGTTCCTTGTCTCCAGTCAGCACGATCTCCTTATCGGAAAACAAGTCGACGGATCGGGGATCTTGAGGCGTCAACAAAGTCGTCACGACGGCATTTTTCAAGCTGCGCCGTGGATCTTGATCGTCGACCGTTTCGACGAGAATGTCGCCCTTGTCGAAGTCTACGATTGCGCGACTCTTGTAGTTCTGCGTGTACTTCACGTACTTCTTCTGCTCGGGAAGTTTGACTTCTTTCTTTCCCCATGTTTCGCCGACCTTGCCGCCGAGGGCCTCGTAGAGGGTTTTGAAATCACGTTGGGCGGCTCTGAGGTCCCTGAGCACTAACTCGGGATCACGGGCATACTCATCGAGCCGACGCTTGGCGATCTGTCCCGGGTCCTTTCCCTGGGCGAGATCGATAAGAGTCTTACCGGTCTGGCCTGAGACGACCCGCTCCGCACCGGTGAGCACACGGTCGGTTGTTTCACAGCCTGATATGAATAATGCAAAGGTGAAGATATATAGCGAGGAGAGCGCTACCGATAGACGCATGGGTGCATTGTACAGATTTTGTGACGGCCTGCAAGACAACCAGATTTAGAAGATCGTCATCAGGTCTGTCTGGTCTATCGGGTCTGTCTCGTCTATTTGGCTGAACCAGATTAAGACTGGACAAACCGGATAGACCAGATGGACGAGATAGACCAAACCCACCGCAGTCCCTTAGGCTTACCTCTGGCTAGCTGACTCGGTCTGTTTGTTCTCGAGTTCGGTCCAGCGGTCATAGAGCCGTTCGGCTGCGGCGCGTGCTGCCTCCAGCGCCTCTGATCGTTCTAGCAGTGCTGCCGCATTAGAGGCGATGGCAGGATCTTCTACTGCTGCCTGGCAGGAGGCAATGGTTTCCTCTGCCTGGACGATTCGTTGTTCGATCTTCGCCCATTCCTTCTGCTCCCGATAGGACAGGCCTGTCTTTTTGGTTTTCAGAGGTGAATCCGTTTCGGCGCGGGACGATTTGGATGGGCGTACTGACGACGTCCGAGTCTGCTCTTCCGCCTTGCGCTCCTGTGCGGCCTCCCATTGCGCATAGTCAGCGAACCATTCGGCCTGTCCTGTACCGTCCAGCGCGAGCAGCATCGTGGAGACCCGGTCTAAGAGCCATCGGTCGTGAGTCACTAACATCAATGCACCGGGGAACTCCAGCAGACTGTCCTCCAACACATCGAGCGTCGGAATATCCAAGTCGTTCGTCGGCTCGTCGAGGATCAGAAGGTCGGCTGGTTGGAGCATTAGCCGTGCGATGAGGAGACGCGCCTGTTCGCCTCCTGAGAGGCGTGAGACCGGTAGATCCAACTGTTCCGGACGGAAGAGGAACCGTTTGGCCCAGGAGACCAGATGTACTGAGCGGTCTTGATAGACGACCGCGTCGCCGTGTGGAGCGAGAGCTCGGCGGAGCGAGGAAGATTGATCGAGCGATTCGCGGTGTTGCTCGAACGTGACGACACGCAGTTTGTCCGCGCAGGTGATTGTGCCTGAGTCAGGCGTGAGCGTGCCGGCCACCAGTTTGAGCAGGGTGCTCTTACCGCTGCCATTCGGGCCCAGCAATCCGAGACGCTGTCCCGGTCCGAGGAGAAGATCGAGATCCTTCACGATCTGTCTCCCGCCGAGCGATTTACAGAGTTGCATGGCCTCGACCAGTTGTTTCGACCTCCGTCCTGATGCGGTGAAATTGATGCCGGCGGGGCCTTGGTCTTTGCGTGCCTCAGCGCTATTCAGTTCTTCGATCATACGGCCTGCTGAATCGATTCGCGATTTGGCTTTTGTCGTTCGGGCTTTGGGGCCGCGCCGGAGCCATTCCACTTCGCGACGGACACGGTTCGCTAACGACGCTTCATAGTTGGCCTGTGCATGCAGCATTGCATCCCGCTGTTCCAGGAAATCGCTGTAGTTGCCTTTGGCTTCGAACCGGCCGTTGGGGTAGCTGCGATTGATCTCGATCATCCGCGATGTCACGGCTTGCAGAAAACGCCGGTCATGGCTAACGACGAGAAAGGCACGGGCTTCGGCCCGTAACAGCCGTTCCAGCCACAGAATGCCCTCGAGGTCCAGATGGTTGGTCGGCTCGTCCATCAGTACGACGTCCGGTTCCAGCATCAGAGACCGGACTATGGCAAGGCGTTTCTTCCATCCACCGGAGAGCGTGGCCACCGATTGATCGGTCGTGGGAAATTCACCCAGGCTGACCGCTGCAGCGGTGCGACCACTGTGATCGTGGGGGTCCAAGCCCTGGTCGATGAGAGTCTGGGCGAGTAGCTCATCAATTGTCTGACCTTCATCAAGCAGGGGTTCTTGCGGCACATAGCCGATGCGAAGCTGCCGCCGCATGGATCTGGTGCCCTCGTCCGGCATTTCGATGCCCGCCATGATCTTGAGCAGCGTCGATTTTCCGGAGCCATTCGGCCCGACCAGTCCGACATGATCACCCTCGGCCAACCAGATCGAGAGATCGGCAAACAAGGGTTTGACCCCGTAGCTTTTGCTGATGGACTCGCAGCTCAAGAGAATTGTCGGTGGCATAGCGCTATAGACCGCATGAAGCAATTAATAATCGGCTGATGAACGATCGGGCAGGACTGTTCAGGCCAGGCTGGATCGCACAGGTTGAGTGTACGGGGAGGAGAGCAGAACTGCAAGGGGAAGGGAGAGTAGCCTGGTCGTCCTCCTGCTCGCGGAACGCGCACAATAAGAATGTGCTCGTTCGACGCGCGCAATCGAGGACAGACCAGCCCACCCTTGAAGGAGAGTAGGAGGAGAGCGTGGAGAAGAGAAGAAGGGGAAAGCGAGGTAACTGGTGTGGTCTCTGTGCTCGCAGGGCCCCCACGATAAAACGGTGGTCGCCCGATGCGCGCAATGGAGACCACAACCAACCACCTCGCTGAAGTTGGTGAAGGAAATGGAAATCTTACTCAATACGCGCGATGAAGGGATACATGGTTGACGGCTGGGATGGAGAGGGATAGACTGGCGCTATGCGAATCCATGCGCATCGTTCCCTTTCGGTTCTGGCCTGCACGCTTGTCGTGCTCTTTTTTGCGTTGAGCTTCAATGCCTATGCCTGCCTCCTTCCGGTGAATGGTGTTCCAGCCGCTGCAATGGGCAACGGTTGTTCGACTCCGGACGAACAACCGGTCTATCAGTTCTGCGAAGCGTTTAAGACGCTTGGCGTCCAGTCTGCCGCCGATAAACTCCATCTCGATAGCAACTATCAGACGATCTGTTCCGAAGACACTGCCTCGTTAGTTCTTCTTGCTGTCCGCACTTCATCATGCAGCCGCATGTCCGATCATCCTATAGTTGGCCCTCCACAGGATCTCCTACTCAACATTTCCGTGCTTCGCATCTGATCTTCCCTGCCCATACCACGCCCTTGCCCCTTGCTATTACCTGTGCCGTTCGCGGCTCAGTTTGAGCGATCGGCCTATCGTCTAATCCTCTCGGCCACTTGGGCGGGAGCACAGACAGGGCTTCGAACATGTGGGAACTCTGGGAGGTCATTGCCATGAGACCGAATAGACGACTTTACTGTGCGGTGGTTGCGGTAGTACTGATGCTCTTCTTGAGCAGTGGACTATCCAGAGCGCAGGATTCTGACTCTGTATTGCGTAAAAGGCTGGTGCTGCAGGAATTGACCCAAGAAGTTCTGGCCCGGAATCCAGAACTGGTTGCGGCACGGAAGCAATGGGAAGCAGCCACAACTCGGATTGCGCAGGCACGGTCACTGGATGACCCGATCCTGTCCGTCCAGTTGTGGAATGTCCCTCAGCCCTTCAAGGCTACGCAAGCGGACAACACGATCTTCGGTCTCTCGCAGAATCTTCCTTTCCCCGGCAAACTCGCGCTCAAAGGCGATGTGGCGAGCCGTTCGGCCGAGATGACCGAGCAGATGCTCCGTGCGAGGGAACGGGAACTGGTCGTCCGTCTGAAGCAGGCCTACTATGATCTGTTTCTCGCACAGAAGGCGGTCCAGATTCATCATGAACAGGTGGAGCTGCTCAGACAGTTTGTGACGATTGCGAATGCGAAATTCCGTGGGGGCATGGGAAGTCAGGCCGATGTCCTCAAGGCTCAAGTCGAGCTGTCCCTGCTGTTCCAACATCTTCCCGTCCTGGAACAGCGTCGCAAAACAACCGAGGCGATGCTGAACACGTTGCTCGATCGGAATCCTGCATCTCCCTTGGGTCTTGCGGAAGAACCTGCTCATCTGCCATTCACGCACCCCGCCGACGATCTGCACAGTCTTGCGCTGAACGAAAGGCCGGAAATCAAAGCCGCCGAGCTCGATGTGCAGCGGAGCGAGCAGTCCCGCGCGCTGGCCCAGCGTCAGTACTACCCGGACTTCAACGTGGCGTTTCAGCGTTTTCAAAACTATCAGGCCAACGATGGATTCGGCGCCTATGTGGCGATGACGATTCCCTTCGCGTTCTGGACCAAGCCGAAGTACGACGCAGGTGTGCAGGAAGCAGAGGCTGCAGTTTCGGTCGCACAGGCACAGCAACATACCGTAGAAAACATGACCCGGTTTCAGATCAACGATCTCCTGGCCAAGCTCCGGGCGACCGACCAAATGGCCACGTTGTATCGCACCACCATCCTGCCACAGGCCGAGCAGAGTCTGGAGGCTGCGCGGGTCGGATATCGGGCAGGCAAAGGAGGATTTCTGGATCTCATAGATACCCAGCGAGCCTGGCGAGGATTTCAACTTGAGTATTTCAAGGCCCTTGTGGATCACCAGTATCGGTTGGCTGAACTTGAGCAGATTGTCGGCATCACTCTCGATAAGCAGGGCTAATTCAATCTTTAAGGAGGAACATATGAACCAGCAGGCATACAAGAAGAATTTTGTAGCCGGCGCTGTGGCGGTCAGTGTGGTCGCCGGAGTTGCTGCCGGTTTCTTCATCGCGCATAGCATAATGGGGGAGATGGGGACAGGGGTCGTCTCGGCGACCCCAGGGCGGGCGGGTGAGATAGGCACAGAGGTCGTCTCGGCGACCTCTGTGTGGGCGAATGAGACGGAAGACCTGAAGCAAACGGATATGAAAGGGATGTCTATGCCGGGCATGCCAGGCATGTCTGCCGCACCATCTGGGGCTGTGATGGTTCCGGCTGTGGCAAGACAGTTGATCGGAGTACGGAGTGCCCCGGTATCTTACGCGACATTAACGCAGGAGATTCGCGCGGTCGGCACAGTCGGCTATGACGAGCGGGGCCTCACGCAGGTCACAGTTAAAACCTCCGGGTGGGTGCGACAGGTCTTTGTCGATTCGATCGGTCGTCCCGTGCACAAAGGCGACCCGCTCTTCACCCTCTACTCACCGGATCTCCTGGCCACACAGGACGAGCATCTCCTCGCCCTTAAAGCTCAGGCCCAACTGGTTATCAGCCCGCTCGGCGATGCGAAAGCCAACGCAGCATCACTTGTGGCCAGCACACGAGAACGCCTGCGATTGTGGGATGTGACCGATCAGCAAATGGCCGCGTTGGAACGTCGAGGCAAAGCGGAGCCGGTACTCACAGTCTATGCCCCATCCTCCGGGATCGTCATGAAGCGAGAGGCCTTGCCGGGGAAATATGTGGAACCGGGTACGACACTGTATGAGGTGGCGGATCTCTCTCGGGTCTGGATTTCTGCCGACATCTATGAGTCCGAGGTCGCGGCAGTGAAGCTCCATCAACCGGCCTCAGTCACCTTCGCCGCATACCCAGGGGAAACGTTTCGGGGTACGGTCTCATACATTTATTCCACGCTGAATGCTGAGGCCCGGACCATGCGCGTGCGGGTGGAACTGCCGAACCCAGGACTCAGGCTGAAGCCCGGCATGTTCGGAACCGTCACCTTGGTGACCGATGCGGCGAGGATGTTGATAGTTCCCAAGGAAGCTGTTCTGGATACAGGACTTCGGCAACTCGTGTTCATGGACCGTGGTGAAGGAGCCTATGCGCCTTATCCGGTCAAGCTTGGCCACAGGAGTCAGGATTCTGTGGAAGTGCTGGAAGGAATCAAGGAAGGGGACCGGATCGTGACCTCGGCCAATTTCCTGTTGGATGCGGAGAGCAAGTTAACCTCGGCGTCGAGCATGCAGGCCATGATGGGACGCATCGGTATGGGCGATTGGCAGATGCGAGGTGCATACGAGGGCAAGATGGAAGGGATGGACATGGGAACGGGGGGCGTCTCGGCGCCCCCGGGGCGGGCGGGTGAGACAGGCGACATGAAAGGCATGCCAATGGGAGATATGAAGGGCATGGAGGGGATGCAAGGCATGAAGGGGATGCAAGGCATGAAGGGGATGGAAGGCATGCCAGGCATGGAGATGGGAAAAGGGGGCGTCCCGGCGCCCCCAGGGCGGGCGGGTGAGATGGGAAGTAACAAAGAAATGGCAGGGACTGGCTCCCGTCAAGCAGGCGGATTATCCCTCATGTTGAATACGGTGCCTGAAAATCCCAAGGCCGGTAATGTGCTACTCAAGCTCAAACTGACAGACCAGGCTGGCAAACCAGTGACCAATGGGCAGGTTGTCTTTGTCTATACGATGCCGATGCCTGGCATGACCGATTCTAAAGCAACGGCTCAATATACCAAGGATGGGCTGTATGAAGGCACCGTGATGTTCGGTATGGGCGGTACTTGGGTCGTCACGGTCAATGCGACGGTACCAGGGCGGCCACTTATCGTCGAAAAGTATCAGTTCTCGGTCGGCGGGGGAGGCATGTAGAAGGGGACTGGCTCGCCGTCTGCGATGTGCCTGTCCCTTTTCTTGGTGCAAGGACTCTCATGATTGAACGCGTGATTGAAAGAAGCGCCCGCAATCCAATTCTGGTCATCCTCTGTCTGGTGCTGTTGGCAAGCTGGGGCCTGTGGGCAGGATTTCAGGTCCCACTGGATGCGGTTCCCGACCTATCCGATGTCCAGGTGACCATCTACACAGAGTGGCAGGGGCGCAGTCCCACGTTAGTTGAAGACCAGGTCACCTATCCGATCGTCACCTCTCTGCTGGCAGGCCCAAAAGTCAAACGAGTGCGAGGCGTCTCTGAATACGGTGTCTCGTACGTGTATGTGATCTTCGAAGATCGGACGGACTTGTACTGGGCCAGGAGCCGTGTGCTGGAATACATGCAAAAGCTGACCGGGAAATTGCCTTCCGGCGTCACGCCGACGCTGGGTCCTGACGCGACCGGCGTCGGGTGGGTCTATCAATATGCGCTGGTCGATGAGTCCGGCGCGCATGACCTGGCGCAGCTCCGCGGTCTTCAAGACTGGTACCTACGCTTTCAACTGGAAAGTGTGCCCGGTGTGGCGGAAGTCTCGGCGGTCGGCGGGTTCGTGAAGCAGTATCAAATCGAAGTGGACCCGAACACACTGGCCGCTTACCGGCTACCGATCAAGACGATCATCGAAGCGGTCAGAAACAGCAATGCGGAGGTGAGCGGCCGTGTTCTGGAAATGGCCGGCACAGAATATATAATTCGCGGCCGCGGCTACCTGCGTTCAATTGATGATATCGAGTTGATCCCGGTGGGGACCGACGGACGCGGCACGCCTATTTTGATCCGGGACATTGCCCATGTCCACGTCGGGCCGGATCAGCGCCGCGGCGTTGCTGAGTTAGATGGCAAGGGCCAGACAGTCGGCGGGATCGTGATCATGCGAGCCGGAGAGAACGCGCTGGCCGTGATCGAACGGATCAAAGCCAAGCTGGAAGAGATCACGCCGGCTCTGCCGAAAGGCGTCCAAATCGTTCCGACCTATGACCGGTCCGATCTCATTCATCGGGCCATTGCCGTGCTCCGCGAGAAGCTCGTGGAGGAGAGTATCATCGTGAGCCTGGTTGCCATAGTCTTTCTCTTTCACCTTCGTAGCGCACTGGTGGCGATTCTCATCTTGCCCGTGGCGGTGCTGCTGGCCTTCATCCCAATGGCGTATCTGCACATCACGTCCAGCATCATGTCGCTCGGCGGCATCGCCATTGCCATTGGCGCGATGGTGGATGCAGCCATTGTCATGGTGGAAAACGCGCATAAGCGGTTGGAGCAAAATCCTCGATCGGATCGGATCGAGACCATCATTGCGGCAGCCAAAGAAGTCGGCCGCCCCTTGTTCTTCTCGCTGCTGGTGATCGCGGTTTCGTTCCTGCCGATCTTTGCGCTGGAAGCGCAGGAGGGGCGGCTGTTTACGCCGTTGGCCTATACCAAGACCTTCTCGATGTTGTTCGCCACAGCGCTCTCAGTGACTTTGGCTCCTGTTTTGATGGTACTTCTGATTCGTGGGCACGTCCGAGCAGAAACCAAGAATCCCTTGAACTGGCTGTTAATCACCCTGTATCGACCTATGATCGCCGGCGCCCTGCGCCTCCGATGGCTCACGATTGGACTGGCGGTTGTGATTGTGGGATTTACGGCGCCGATCTTTTCCCGTCTCGGCGCCGAATTCATGCCGCCGCTGAACGAGGGAACTATTCTCTACATGCCGACCACGGTTCCTGGCCTCTCGATTCCTGAATCGGCCAAGGTGTTGCAAGTCCAGGATCAGCTGCTTACGACCTTTCCTGAGGTGGAGCGAGTGTTCGGCAAGATGGGGAAAGCTCCGACTGCGACGGACCCGGCCTTTGTCGGCATGGCAGAAATTACAGTCACCCTTAAACCAGAGGGCCAATGGCGGCCCGGCATGACCTGGGAACATTTATTGGACGAGATGGACGCCAAGCTACGCATTCCGGGCTTTCCGAACATCTGGTGGATGCCGATTCAGACCCGTACCGAGATGATCACGACCGGTGTACGCAGCCCCGTCGGCATCAAAGTTCTGGGACCGGATCTGAAGACCATTGAGAAGATCGGCTTGGAGATCGAACAGGTCTTGGCAACTGTGCCGGGCACGAAGAGTGTCTTTGCCGAACGGTTGAATGAAGGGTATTACCTGGATCTGACCGTGAACCGGCAGGAAGCAGCCCGCTACGGCCTGACAGTGGGAGATGTGCAAGCGATAATCACCACCGCCATTGGCGGCGAGACCGTGACGACCACAGTCGAGGGGCGCGAGCGCTATCCGGTCAATGTCCGCTACAAGCGTGAACTGCGTGATGACCCGGACCGTCTCAAGAGGGTGCTCATTCCCACGCCGAGCGGCGCGCAGATTCCACTCGGACAAATCGCGGCGATGGTTATCACCCAGGGGCCGCCGTCGATCGCGGATGAAGCGGGAGCGCTAGCTGGTTTGGTTTCGGTTGCGGTCAGTGGACGAGACCTGCGCGGTTATGTTCAGGATGCCCAACGTGCGGTCCGGGACCGAATGACATTACCGCCTGGATACCGGCTGATCTGGACTGGTCAGTACGAGCACCTGGTGCGGGCTGAGGAACGGTTAAAGCTCGTTGTTCCGGTCACGATCGGAATCATTCTCTTACTGCTCTACCTCAACTTCGGTTCGTTGATGAAATCGTTGATCGTGCTCCTGTCCGTTCCCTTCGCTGCGATCGGGGCCATCTGGTATCTCGACTATCTCGGCTACAACTTGAGCGTGGCGGTGTGGGTGGGCATTATCGCCCTGGCCGGTGTGGCGGCGGAGACGGGCGTCGTCATGGTCCTCTATCTTGATGAGGCCTATGAGCGGCGAGTGCGCGAAGGCCGCATGACGACGGCACAGGACCTCAGAGAGGCTATCATGGAGGGTGCGGTTCAGCGAGTACGCCCGAAGATGATGACGGTCGCGGCGATTATGGGTGGGTTGCTCCCCATCATGTGGACCACCGGCACTGGCGCCGACGTCATGAAACGGATTGCGGCACCGATGATCGGCGGCATGGTCAGCTCGACCATTCTGACATTGGTCGTGATTCCAGTTCTGTACTTTATCTGGAAGCGCCGGATGCTGATTTCAGGCTCTTTGAACAACAGGACCGTCGCCGACCCAATATCCTCTCAATCAGTTCCTTCTTAGCAAGCTGTAGAGAAAGTCCGCCAGCGGGGGGTGGGATGGCCCGGTGAATCCCCTGTGGTCGCGCAACGCGCGGTCTCAGAAGGATGAGAAGGGTAGCCTGGTGCTCGTTCGACGCGCGCAATCGAGGATCGACCAGCCCACCCTTGAAGGAGAGGAGCGTGGAGCAGAGGAGGGGGAGAGCGAGGTAGCTGGTGTGGTCTCTGTGCTCGCAGGGCCCCCACGATAAAACGGCGGTCGCCCGATGCGCGCAGTGGAGACCACAACCAGCCACTTCGCTGAAGTCGGGGAAGAGAATGGCTTTAAACCTACTCAATACGCGCCGTTTGCTCCTGAGAGCGAAGCAAAAGGCTGGCATTGACAGATTTTCCACTGACTGGTATTTGTGATTGTCAGTCTGGGAGCCTCGGCATTTCTCACCAGCATCAGGATAGTATGGCTGCGAGTAAGGGTGTGGTCGACCGCATGATCCCACGAGTGGATACAAAGTACATTGCGTTGGTGCTGGTATTTGCCTTCTGCCAGGTGATCGGGGCGATGTGTGCGTTGCCCGATATTTCGATGGCAGAAGGAACGACGCTGTTTGTGGAAGAGGGCATGGCCTGTCCAATGGATGGAAACGCCATGTGCCCGCCGTCGGCAACGTCATCGCCGGAACGGCAGGCGAAAAACGGCTTGTCCACAGATGCAGATCACAGCTCAGCGATACCAAGTGCTATGAGAGTTCCCCCGATTTTGTCAGCTGAGCCGCAGTGGTCTTGGAGCAGCGGCTGCTCTCTTGCCACTCTCTCCATAAGCTCCTCCTCGGTCCTTCGAATCTGATTCCGCACCGCTAGTCTTTCGCCCACCGTTTGGCCGGTCAGGCTGAGCGGGTGATGTCTATTTTCTTAAGCGCATGCGATGCAGGAAGGATCAGACTTCATGAATCCCAAGCAAATTTCTCGATGTCCGTCGCTGAAATGCGCGGTCGGGGCGGGGCTGCTGGCAGCGATGCAATCACTTGTGCCCACCTCTGCCGTGACGAATGCTGCTGATGCCGGTTCGCAGACTGTGCTCAGCGGAGACGTCATCGATCTGACGATCAGCGAGCAGTTGTTCAGCCTTGACGGGCGAACTGCGCCTGCCCTCGCGTTCAATGGGACGATCCCGGGGCCGGTGATCCGTCTGAAAGAAGGTCAACAGGCGACGTTGCGCATTACGAACCGCCTGCAAGAACGATCGTCGATTCACTGGCACGGGTTGCTCCTCCCACCTGCGATGGACGGCGTACCTGGCGTGAATTTCGCCGGGATTGAACCGGGCGCCACATTTACCTATCGCTTTCCGGTCAAGCAGAGCGGGACCTACTGGTTTCATAGTCATTCGGGCGGGCAGGAGTTATTGGGCATGTATGCGCCGATGATTATTGACCCGATCGAACCAGAGCCGTTTCAGTACGAGCGCGATTATGTGGTGATGCTCTCGGATTGGAGTTTCGAGTCGCCGGAAACGCTACTCTCCAACCTCAAAAAACAAGGGGGCTACTATAACTTCCAGAAACGTACGGCGGGTGAATTCGTCACCGACGTCAAACGCATGGGTTTGTGGCCGGCGATACAGAACTACCTGATGTGGGACCAGATGCGGATGGATCCGACCGACTTCGCGGACGTTACCGGCTACACATTCACCTATCTGATGAATGGATTATCACCCGCGGGCAACTGGACCGGGCTGTTTCGTCCGGGCGAACGAGTGCGTCTACGATTGATCAATGCGGCCGGTATGACCTTCTACGACGTGCGGATTCCTGGTCTCAAGCTGACGGTGGTGCAGGCTGATGGGCAGAACATCCAGCCGGTCGTGGTGGATGAACTTCGTATGGGAGTAGCGGAGACCTACGATGTGATCGTCGAACCAATTGAGGACCAGGCCTACACCATCTTTGCCGAGACGATGGATCGTAGTGGCTATGCGAGTGGCACCCTCGCGCCGCGCATGGGCATGAGCGCGGAGATCCCTGAACGGCGGCCCAGACCGCTTCGAACCATGGAAGATATGGGCATGAGTATGGTCATGGGAGACATGACGCATTCCCAAGGCAGCACGACAATGCCCGGCATGGAGCCCTCGGTTGGTAAGTCGAATGGGAAGGAAGACCATGCGAATCACAATAGCCAGCACATGGAGCACATGGAGCACAGGGAGCAGGGCACGCCATCCATGCAAGGCACGCAGGAGATGCCGAGTTTGAAAGCCATTGACTCACGCCGATCAAAGATTCCAGGCGTCGAGCCAGTCAAACATGGCCCTGACGACCATGGGCCAGGCAATCAAATGGTGGCCGAGTATTCGCGGAACCGTATAGGGGAACCAGGGAGAGGTTTGGAAGGTCGTGATCGTCGGGTGTTGCTCTATACCGATTTGAAAAGTCTTGCGCCCTACCCCGGTCAACGTGAGCCGGAGCGAGAGATTGAACTCCATCTCACGGGCCAGATGAACCGCTATATGTGGTCCTTCGACGGCAAGAAGTATTCAGAATCCCCTGAGCCGGTTCGCTTTCACTATGGCGAGCGGGTGCGATTGACCTTTGTGAACGACACAATGATGGAACATCCGATCCATCTGCACGGGATGTGGATGCATGTGGAAAATGGCGCGGGCGAGTATCTGCCACGCAAGCACACCATCATCGTCAAGCCGGCTGAGCGGGTGTCCGTGGCCATCACTGCGGATGCCCCAGGGCCATGGGCGTTTCACTGTCATCTCCTCTTCCACATGGAGGCGGGGATGTTCCGGGTTGTCGAGGTGTCGGAACCATGAATGCCACATGCGTTCCTGTCAGATTGTCCGGGATTCTCCTTACAGTTGCATTGGCCTTGCTATTGGACGATGGCATCGCCATGACAGTCATGGCCGCCCAACCGACGAGGGAGCCCCCCAGGACTCCAATTACCTCAGCAGGGACTATGGTGATGCTAAACGGAAAGGTTGCGGCCGTTAGTGCGTCCGCCATGCAGGAGGGCACGCTATCGAAGTGTTCCCCGCCAGGCGGCTGGCCTGCTCCCGTCGACGATCAGGCACGCCGTCTATTCACGCTTGTCGATGTTCTCGAATACCGTCCGAAAGCAGGAGGGAGTCAAGGGGGCGAGGACTATCGGTGGGACATCCAGGGCTGGTACGGCGGGGACTACAATCGGCTCTGGTTCAAGAGCGAAGGGCAGAGGGACACGGCCTTCAAAGCAGATTACGACGTCGACTTTCAGCTCCTCTATGGGCGGTTCATCCAGAAGTATTACGATTTTCAGATCGGGCCACGGGTGGAAACTCAATCGTTCCGTGGGAGCAATGTGACCCGTGGGCTCGCTGTGATCGGAATCGAGGGACTCGTCCCTTATAACTATGAGTTCGAATCCTCTCTGTTCATTGATCAGAATGGGGCCGTGTCCGCCCGGCTCTCGTTTAACAAGGACATGTTGGTGATGCAACGGCTAATTTTACAGACCCGCTTCGAGACCAACGCCGCAGTACAGCGAGTTGAGAAGTTCACCACCGGTTCCGGTCTCAATAATCTCGAACTGGGATTTCGTCTGCGTTATGAAATCCGACGTGAGTTTGCACCCTATGTGGGTGTCTCTCTGGATCGAAGCTTCGGTGAGACTGCCACCCTCGTGCGGGAAGAGGGAGGCACCTCAAGTCAGATTCGCTTCGTGGCAGGGATACGAATATGGTTTTAAGAACCAGACCATCACTCGACCTTCCGGAGGCTACTACTGGGTGGATTGTTTGGCCACGACCTCGATGAGATCGATATCGAGCACTAATGTCGCACCCGGCTTGATCAGAGGAGGCATTCCTTTGTCGCGATAGGCCAGGTTGGACGGGCAGATCAATCTGCTCTTACCGCCGGCTTTCATCTGCTGTATCCCCTCTACCCAGCACTTGCTCATTTCACTCACGATGAGAGTGGTTGGCTCGCTCTGTTTGAGGGTGCTCTCGAATACTGTCCCGTCGATCAGGGTGCCGGTATAATGCACCTTCACCGTATCCGAGATTTTTGGAGACGCACCTTTTCCTTCCTTGATAGGCATGATGAGGGCGCCTGACTCGGTTTTCTTGGCGCCCGGTTCTGACGCGGCTTTTGCGAAGAATGCAGCCCCCAGTTTCTTTTCTCCTTCTGCGATGACCGAGGCGCGGGCCTGTTGCAGTTGTTGAATCTTCGGGCCGAACGTCTGGAGGTCCACTTTGGGGGGTTTTTTGAGAACCCCGTCACTGATACCGGCCTTCACAAGTTCGAGATCAGATTCATTCAGGCTAAAGGACTCGATGGATTGACTGATGGTTAAGCCCATGGCATAGAAGGTTTTTTGCTCATCGGTTGTCGGCTCTGGCGCTCCAGCGAATGCCGCAGTCGTTCCGAGGCAAAGCATGGTCGCCAAACAGAAAACAGTGAGTCGCATGAGCGGTCCTTTCATTGTGTGTAACGGGACCCGCTGTGATAGCACAAGTTCAGGAATGGTGTCGAGTGGAAGCTCGTGCGAGGAGCATTAGGCGAAGTCGAGCGGGAGATGCTCCGCTCGACTTCGTTGAGGATTGCTGTGCAGGTCTCTGATGGGGTGGTTATGATTTTGGTTTGGCCACGATCTCCAAGAGTTCGACCTCGAATACCAGGGTCGCGCCGGGCTTGATTGTGGGGGGCGCGCCTCTCTCGCCATAGGCGAGGTTTGCCGGGCAGATCAACTTGCTCTTGCCGCCCACTTTTATCTGTTGCACCCCTTCAGTCCAGCATTTGATCACTTGATTCAATCCGAACGTGGCCGGCTCGCCTCGCTTCACAGAACTATCGAACACGGTTCCGTCAATCAGGGTGCCGTGATAGTGAACCTTGACCGTATCCGTCACTTTGGGGGTCGCGCCGGTCCCTTCCTTGATGGTCGTGACGATGGCGCCGGACTCGGTTTTCTTGGCGCCGGCCTCTGCCGCTGCTTTCGCGAGGAATGCGCTTCCCGCTTTGTTTTCAGCTTCGGCAACGAGGGAGGCACGGGCCTGTTGTAGTTGTTGGATCTTCGGGCCAAAAGCCTGGAGGTCCACTTTGGGTGTCTTCTTGAATACCCCATCGTTGATACCGGCCTTCACAAGTTCGAGCTCAGATTCGTTCAGGCTGAAGGTCCCGAGGGATTGGCTGATAGCTAATCCCAAGGCATAGAGGGTTTTTTGCTCATCGGTTGTCGGCTCTGTCGCTCCAGCGAATGCGGCAGTGCTTCCAAGGCTGAGCAGGGTCACTAAACTGATGGCAATAAGACGCATGAGGAGTCCTTTCTTTATATGGGCTGCACGGACCTGATATCCCAAGTCCGAATTTGAGTAGAGTATGCGATGTTGCAAGATGGCTCAAGACAATTATTCTTAACAGGATGCTAAAAAAGCCTAGGCTTGTCTGTCTGGTCTATCCGGTGTGTCCACGCAGTTTGCTCCAACCAAATAGACGGGACAGATCAAAATAGACCAGAAAAATGAGAGAGACCAGGGGAACCAGGTTGCCATTACCAACGGTGGCGCCGATGGTGTGATCCATAAAAGAAGCTTGGGCCATAGATATAGGGGCTATAAAATAGTGACGGCCCATAGGTCCAGGGGCTACCAAACGAAAAGCCTAGTCCCACAGCAGGATAGCCATAAAAGGGAGGGGTTGTTTGTATGACAACCGGCGGTTGCGCCAGGCGCCGTTGTAATTCGGCATTCGAAGCACCCTGGCGATCGAGCTGACCTTTGAGATGATTGACGGTCTCCTGTTGGGCCTCTACCTTTCCTTGGAGCCCTGCGATCTGGTCACGTTGAGTTTCGACGAAGGCAGCCAAACAGCGTGTATGGGCATCGCCGGTGTAACTCGAACATTCCCAAGGTATCTGGGATTCACTCGCTTGAGCCGGTAGTCCTGCCAACAACAGCCCTATTCCAATCGCTCCAGTGAGGAAGAGGTGCGGCCAGAGGCCTCTGGAATGAGGCCGGCATCTTGCGCGTTCCCTCATGGGCTCCTTTCTTGGTTGCACGTCACATAATAGACTAACACGAGATCGCTTAAGAGAATAGGAGGGGGCATGGGTAGCCTGGTCGTCCGCCTGCTCGCGGAACGCGCACCATAGGAATGTGCTCGTTCGACGCGCGCACTTGAGGATCAACCAGGCTACCCTTGAAATGAAATAGGGGGTTAAAGGAGCTTCTGCTCCGCAGCACTTTTCGTTAAGGGGATGGCGAGCAGTCCACCTTCCGGCTAGCGGACTTTTTCACCATCCTGCTAAAATCCGCCTACACTATGGCTAAGCCGTCCGCATGATCCTTGGATTCGTCGTTCTCTATTTACTCCTGTCGGTGGGGATCGGCCTGGCTGCGGCCAGGAGGGTCCATACAGCGAAAGATTTTGCAGTGGCAGGCCGTAGCTTACCGCTGCCGGTTGTAATTGCCACGGTCTTTGCCACCTGGTTTGGCGCAGAGGCTGTGCTTGGGATTTCAGCCACGTTTGTCAAGGAAGGCTTACGGGGCGTCGTGGCTGACCCGTTTGGCTCAAGCCTCTGCTTGATCCTGGTCGGCCTGTTTTTTGCTCCTCGTTTCTATCGCCTGAACCTCCTGACTGTCGGCGACTTCTATCGTCTGCGGTACAACCGTCCAGTCGAGGTTCTCTGTGCCGTCTGTATTGCCGGATCCTATCTTGGATGGGTGGCTGCGCAATTCAAAGTGTTCGGACTGGTGCTGAACGTGGTGACGGATGGCGCGGTGAGCCAGCCCGTCGGGATGGTGATCGGCGCGGTCATCGTTCTGGTTTATACGACGTTTGGAGGCATGTTTTCCGTTGCCATTTTAGACTTTGTCCAAATCTCCGTGATCATGGGGGGGCTCCTCTATATTGCGTCTGTCGTCAGCGGAATGGTCGGGGGAGTGGGTGTGGTGATTGATCATGCGGCGACAGCCGGCAAGCTGGAGTTTTTCCCCTCTGCGAGCCTTGCAGCGTGGGTTCCTTTCATCGGGGCTTGGGTGACAATGATGTTGGGCTCGATCCCCCAACAGGATGTATTTCAACGCGTGACGTCGGCCAAGAATGAGAGGACCGCGGTGCGTGGATCGATCCTCGGAGGAGGACTCTACTTTTGTTTCTGTTTTGTGCCGATGTTTCTCGCCTATGCGGCAACGCTGGTCGATCCCGCTTTGTTCACGACGCTACTCAATGAGGATTCTCAACTTGTGCTGCCGACCTTGATCATGCGCCACACGCCGGTCTTTGCGCAGATCGTCTTTTTCGGGGCAGTCCTTTCTGCGGTCATGAGCTGTGCCAGCGCGACCTTGTTGGCGCCGTCCGTGATGCTGAGCGAAAACGTGATCAAAGGGATTCTGCCTCACCTCAGTGATGGGGAGTTTCTTCGGGTCATGCGACTGGTCGTGGTGGTCTTTGCCGCCGTGGTCCTGGCTATCGCACTCGGTTCCAGCTCCAGCATCTATACGCTCGTGGTGAATACCTACAGCGTGACGCTTGTGACGGCATTCATCCCGCTCGCTGCCGGGCTTTTCTGGCCCCGCGCGACGACGCAAGGGGCCTTGTATGCCTTCGCGGCTGGATTGATGACTTGGCTGGGGCTGGAACTATTCGGCCCCTCCGATTCGATCTGGCATCCGCAACTGGTCGGATTTCTCGCGGCAGCAGCAGGGATGATGATCGGCTCCCTTCTGCCCCAGAAGCTCGGAACGCGCGTAATGTGACAATGTGGTGGTTGCTTTAGTGTGTTTGGTTTGTTTCGTTTATTTGGTTGAACTAGACTAACTAGATGAACACAACAAACCAGACAATGAACCACTCCTGCCTAGCCGTTCAACGACGATGCTGCCGTGAGGTTACTCGTGCTGGTCTCGCGACGCAGCTCGGCGATTTTGCGACGAACCATCAGGAACAATGTAGGCTGGTATCGTGAATAGACCTATCAGATGGGTGTCCTACGCGAGTATGGTCCTGGGGGGCCTCGTCGTGGCGCTCGGGCTCGCTGCTGCTGCCTATGGCGCATATCTGGCGACCTTTCTTGAATTGCCCAAGAGCGACGATCACCCTCCCCTACGTCTCTATAGCGGACCCTTCCTCCTGAAACCGGAGCTCTCACTCGCGCACAGCCGTCTGATTGAACGGTTGCAACGGCTGGGCTATCGACGAGTACAGACTGCGCAGGCTCCCGGCGACTATCAGCTGACAGATGAGGCCCTGACGATTTATCTCCACCCGCAGCCGGAGAACTATGTCGCCGCGACCATGGTTACCTTGCCATTGGATCAGGGACGGGTGACGGATGTTCTGTCTCCACGTGACCGCACACCGCTCTTCTCTATCTTTCTCGAACCGGAACTCCTCAGTGGTGTGCGTGGTGAGTCACGCCAGGTGCGGGAGTGGATTCCGTTAACGCAGATTCCTCCGGGGATTATCGAGGCAGTCCTGAACATCGAAGATCGTCGCTTCTACTCCCATTTCGGCATCGATCCGGTAGCCGTGGGCCGGGCGTTCTGGACCAATTTCACGAAGGGTGGGGTGGTGCAGGGGGGCAGCACCATCACGCAACAGCTCGCGAAAAATCTATTCTATTCTCCGCAACGGACGATGGGACGGAAATTCAAGGAGGCTCTGGCTGCGTTGGTGCTGGAGGTGAAGTATACGAAACAGAACATCCTGGAAAGCTATCTGAATGAAATCTATCTCGGACAGGCGGGATTCGTCTCGATCTATGGGGTAAGCGAGGCAGCCCATCGCTATTTCGGTAAGCCCCTTGGGGAGTTGACGGTCGAAGAGGTTGCGATGATCGCGGGATTGATCAAGGGGCCGAATAGCTATGCGCCGACGAAGCATCCTGATCTGGCCAAGCAGCGGCGCAATGTCGTGTTGCGGAGGCTGAAGGAACTAGGACTTCTGACGGAAGAGGTCTGGAGTCGTGCCGCCAATGCACCGTTGCGTGTGACTCCGCCGGAAGATGTCTTGACCGATGCGCCGTACTTCCTCGATGCCGTACTTCGGCAGGTGGAGGAGGCCGGCGTTGTTCCCTTGCCGGAGGGCTTACGGATCGATAGCACGCTCGATCCGATGATCCAACAGGCTGCTACCGAATTGCTGGAGAAGGGATTGGCCAAGTTAGAGGCGACACATCCCCATCTCGTTGACCGGTCGCTTGAACCGATACAGGGGGCAGTGGTGGTGCTCGATCCCAAGACCGGGTCAGTGCTGGCGTTGGCCGGAGGGAGGGACTACCGGAGGAGTCAATTCAACCGCGCCGTGCAGGCGCAACGGCAACCGGGCTCCCTCTTTAAGCCCTTTGTGTATCTAACGGCGCTGGAAGCAGCTCGGGACAGCGGGGCGGGCCGTTTAACTGCTGCGAGTCTGTTGGCTGATGAGCCTATAACCTTTGAATCAGGGGTGGGCCCCTGGTCTCCGCAAAACTACGACAAACAGTTTTATGGGCCTATCACTGTGCGGAGCGCGTTGGAACAGTCGCGCAATGTGCCGGCGGTACAGGCCGCGAAGACTGTGGGGACCAAGCCGATTGTGCAGTTGCTCCATCGTCTCGGTGTCACGAGTCCGATCAGTGAGGATCTTTCGTCGGTTGCGTTGGGCAGTTCGTCTGTGTCTTTGATGGAGATCACGGCGGCATACGGGGCGGTCGCCAACGGAGGGATCGCCGTGAAGCCGACTACGGTGCGCTCGACCAGAGATCGGCAGGGAGACATCGTCTGGAGTACCGTACCGGATCGGCGACAGGCAACCTCGCCTCAAGGGGCCTATGTATTGACGTCCCTCCTGGAAGGCGTAATCCAGCGGGGCACTGCGAGCAAAGCGAAAGTGCTCGGACTCCCAGGGGCAGTGGCAGGGAAAACTGGCACAACCGACGGTTATCGCGATGCCTGGTTCGTCGGCTACACATCCGATGTGGTCATTGGAGTCTGGGTTGGATTCGACGATGAGCGATCTCTGCGTCTTGCAGGGTCCCAGGCGGCCTTACCTATCTGGATCGATCTCGCGCGCCGGATTATTCCACCCACTGCATCCCCATTCGCGATGCCGCCAGGTGTCGTGACCCGCACCATCGATCCGAAAACAGGACAGCTGGCCACCTCTCAATGTCCCGAGGAGGTATCGGAGGTCTTTATTGAGGGCACTGAACCGACCGTGTATTGTGAGGTCCATGGAGAGGGGATATGGGAACGGCTCAGGCACACTTTTGGATTCTCCTAGGACTCCCCAAGTGGAATAGTGTAAGCTCACGTCAGGAACCGGACGAAAGGGGGGATGACGCATGAAGGGCAATAGCTTTGGCGGAGATGATAACATTACCCTTTTGGCTAAGGGAGTGGTGCTGAAAGGCGAGATTCACGTTGAAGGGACAGTACGGATCGATGGCCGTCTCGACGGCGATATTCAGACCAAGGGCCAGGTCATCATCGGCGAGGATGGACTAGTCCAGGGAACGATCACAGCCGGCTCCGTCGTCAGCAGTGGCCGCATCAAGGCCAAGGTGATGGCAAATGAGCGAGTGCAGTTGATGAAGACGGCGACGCTCATCGGAGAGGTTCTCACGCCGTTGTTGGTCATTGAAGAGGGTGCCAAGCTTCAAGGCGTGACGGACATGGGGGTCACGCCATGGACCGACGAGCTTCCGAAATTGCCAGGAGGTGTTAGCGATCTATCCGCACACAGGGCCAAACAGGTCGTGCTCCTTGATAAAGAGGCCAGCGGCGACATGCGTTGACGAGGGCCACCATAAGTCATTCCTATGGCTTGTTCGTCAGGCTCCTCCCGTTGATCCTACCAACCCGTCCCGCCTTTCACGCCCACGTCATTCCAGTGGAATGGTAATGGCGATACCACCCATGACATCGTTGAGCTTGAAGTCCCGTTTCGGGCTGAGCAGGTGACCGTTGTGGCAGTCGATACAGGCCTGTGAGACAGCAAGATCGGGGTAGATTGCCTGGAAATATTGTTTGCGTCCGCTCGTGACAATACCTGTGACCGGCATGGAGGGATTCTTTCGAAGAGACTCCAGGGCGTTACGTTCAAGGTCGCTCACTGGAGCATTGCGCCGATAGATGGGCCAGAGGCCGATCAGCCGATATCGAATCTCACTTCCGGTTTCTGCTGCCAATTTGCCCGAATGCTGAAGGAACTGCGCTGGCAGCATGAGGGCATTCTCCTGTTCCCAATGTTCGGACGCCGAGGCCACCCCTTTCGCCTGGAGCCGATTGACAATTTCCGTCGTATATAATGTGCGATCAGCTTTGATCACGTCATAGATATACGCCGCTGCTTTCTCCGGCTGGATGCCTGGCGATCCAGCCCGTTCCTTTGCGGAGAAGGCGGAGGGTCCCCACCAGAGTCCGGAGATTAGGATGGAAAGGGCTGCGGCGTAGAGTGAGACTGTGATTCGATGCATGGAGCCTCCTGAGGGGGTGGCGGAGGAGGGATGAGGGGGAGAGTGACGATGCAGGACGTGCCTCTCCCCTCCTGGCTCTCAATTCTGATATCCCCTCCAAATTTCTTGATGATGCGGCGCGCGACGGTCAGGCCGAGCCCTGATCCTTCGCCCTGTCCCTTCGTGGTAAAGAAGGGGTCGAAGATTTTCGATAGGTGCTGTTTTGGAATGCCGGGGCCCGAATCTTCGATCGTGGTCGCGACGGAAGTATCGATGAGAGAGGTTGAGAGTCGCAAGCTGCCCCGGCCCTTCATCGCCTGGATGGCATTCGTGAGCAGATTTGCGAAGGCCTGTCTCAATTGGTCGGGGAGGGCTAGTACCGAGGTGTCTCCCGCATACGATTTCTGAATGGTGAGTTCTGAGGTGTCTAGGCTGCCCATGACTGTTGCGATGGCTTGATCGAGTTCCCGTTCGAGGTGAACCGCGTGCCGTTGATCCGACGTCTCGCGGGCCGTGACGCCGGTAAAGTCTCGAATGATTGCCGCCATCCGACGACCATGTTGTACGATGTCGCGAGCATAGGATCTTGCTCGGTCGAGGTCGACTTCTTCTTCGATCGCTTCTCCAAGTCCAAGAATTCCGAAGAGAGGATTGTTCAGCTCATGTCCGATTCCGGCTGTGAGGGTCCCCAAGCTGCCTGATTTCTCCGCTTGGATGATCTTATCTTGGAGAAGGCTGTCGTCAGTCGTATCCCTGAATACCAAGCCGACCCGATCCTCTCCCCGGTTTCTCCCTACCATGTGAAACCACTGATAGTGATATCGTCTGGAGCCGATCTGAATCTCCTGGCGATTGTTTCGTTCCGACATCCCCGTCTCAGGTGCCAACGGGTCTCGGGCGCGGTTGACAGCAGCGGTATCTTCTGTCCCAGACGCGGTCTCGACTGTGCCCCCGTTTCGAGCGCGTCGGAATTCTTGTTGCAAATGCTCTCGTAAACTAACGTCGACAGGCAGTATTTCGAACAACGGGAGGGATTCGCTGGTGTCATCTGGCGCCTGAAAGGAGTCGCGTCCGACCCGGTTGATGTACTGCACCTGTTCGTGTTGATCGACCATGATGATCGGGGTCGGGACTGCATCCAGGATCTCATCCGTCGAGTGAAGCAGAGATTCCACCTGTTGCGTTTTGATGGCCACTTGATCGGTCAGACCAGCAAAGGCCGCTTCCAATTGACGATTCATCCGGTTGAACTCATCAGCCAGGTCCTGAATCTCATCGCCGGTCTGAATGGCAATGGGTTGCTGCAGTTCGCCACGCCCGACCAATTGCGCCGCGGCTTGTAATCGCCGGACCGGTGTGACGATGCGTTTAGCTGCAAGGTAGCCGAGCGACGTCATCAGTCCGACGGCGACAAGGCTGAAAACGGCCATCCAGATAAGGAAGTGACGGATGGGAGCAAAAAGTTCGTCGGAGGCTTGCCAGACAAAGGTATGCCAGGAACCTTTGCCGGACTCGCTATTGGTGGCTCGACTGGTTTCTGGCATCGGGGCAAATCCAATGATCGAGGTCGATTGCCCCCCGTGGCCATCACTCGGCGCACTAACCCAGCCGGGCTGAGGAGGCGTGACGAGAGGGACGAGCTCTGTGTCGGAAATCTTGACGCCGGTCGGCAGGATGGGACAGCTCAAGACGATGCCGCGCTGGTCAATCAGCATCACATGCCCGGTCTTACCGAACCGAATGGGCGAGATCGAGGGCGAGATCAACTCCTTGGCGTCGATCACGCGATGGAGGACACCGACCACTCCATACCGGATGCGATCCATAATGGGAAGCGAAATGCTGATGACATAGCTTTGAGCCCGTTCGTCGAAGTGCACGTCTTCGATGAAGAGCTGGCCAACCCCTCGGTGGGACGCACCTTTCCACCAGGTGGTGTCTCTATTGGCATAGGGCGGCAAGGTATTTGAAGAGGCAACCAGGTTGCCCTCGACGTCGGTGATGTACAGCATCTTGGTGGCGGAGCGGATTACTTGTGGTATCAGTAGATCGGCTTCGCTCTTGGCTCCCGATAGATATTCCTGGATGAGCACGGCCATTTTGTTCCCCGTGATGGACTGAACTGCTGTTGGGTCTTTGGCCTCCCAGCCCCTCTTGAGCTGCTCTGTCCTGCCGCCGCGGGGATCCTCTGCGATGTCCAACAGGGCATCGCGCCGTTGCTCGAGTTCCATGATAATCGAAGGGTCTGCCACAATCCGTGCCGATCGGCTTACTTCATCAGACATCAAGAGATCGACTTTTCGCGCTGTCTCTTCGGCCAAGGCCTTGAAGCTCTCGCCGCTCACGACCTGGATCTCGCGAGAGCCCTGCCAAAAGGCGAGACCGAGCCCTACGATGAGGGGAACCATTCCCACGAGCAACATGGACAGGATCAGTTTGGGTTGGAGTCCCCATCGCCGGTTGGGGGGAGCGGGTGGAGGCGCCGAATTCATGACAGGCCTCCCTGTCCGGCCGGTTCTCCGTTGGGGAAGATCAAGGTAAAGGTCGTGCCTTTTTCGATCTGACTGTCGACCGCAATCACCCCGTGCATTTTGTTGACGATGGTTTTGACGTTATAGAGTCCCAGCCCCGTACCTTTGCCAGGGGCCTTCGTCGTGAAAAACGGCTCGAAAATTTCGTGGATTTTTTCAGGGGCGATGCCACATCCGGTATCGGAGATCCGGACGTTGATCTCTCCATGAAGGACCGCCGTCTCGAGCGTCAGGGTCCCCCTGGTCTGCTCCATGGCATGGACCGCATTGGTAATGAGGTTCACGAAGACATGCAGTAGCTCATCCGGGTTGCCTAGGACCGCAACCCCGGGCTGGTAATGTTTGATCATTTCTATATCGTGAAAGCTCGAAGCATAGCGAGCGATTCGCAGCGCCTCGTCCAACTTGCCGTTGACAGACACCGGCACATCCTCGTGGGGAGAGGCGCGGCGTGAGTAGCGAGTGAGGTCCCGACAGATGGCGCTCGTGCGTTTGACCGCCTCAATAATGTCACGGGCTTGCTCGTGGACGGCGGCCAGGTCTCGTTCCTCAGCGAGGTTTTCCGCCAATCCCAAGATGAGTTGCAGGGGGTTGTTGATATCATGGGCGATGCCCGCAGCAAATGAACCGATACCCGCAAGCTTTTCTGATTGGAGGAGTTCTGCCTCCAGCTTGGATTCATGCTGGACCAGTTCCCACAGCAACCGGGAGGACGATCCGCTGAGGATATCCGTCGTCGGAGGTCGGTGAGCATGGAGATAGGTTTCCATCTCCGGATCGTCTGTGACATCCATAATCAGACTTGCGCCATGGTTACGGATCAGGTCCAGCACATCGCTGATGACGGGGATGTGAAGCTCGTGCGCTCGTTGCAGCCCCAATGCCGCAGGATCACGGTCTGCAATACCGATGATTTCAATCGATGGGACTCGGTGCAGCAGATCCAGCAGTGCGTGACCACCGCGGCCGGCTCCGACGATGGCGACCTTGGTATGGCGTGGCCGTTCCATATCAGTCGGTCTCCCTATGGCAGGTATGTGCCTTGCTGTTCCCTCATGGTTACAGCCGTGCAAGCTCGCGTTGATCCATGGCCCGCGCGACCGCTGCTCGCAACTTCTCTCCTTCAACCGGCTTGACGAGATAATCGACCACTCCTTGCCGAAGGAAAGATGTCGCCATATCTGTGTCGGGGAAACCGGTCAGCACAATCATCGGGACACGGGGGTAATTTGCTCTAAAGTACGCGACGGCTTCAGCTCCGTTGATCTTCGGCATACGGATGTCGCAGATCACGACGTCGAGGAGAAGCCGGTTTTCACCGGAATTGATAACCTCGATGGCCTTCTCGCCGTTTTCCGCTTCAAGGACTTCATACCCGGCCTTCTGAAGCGTCATCTTCACGACTTTGCGAATATCGGGCTCGTCATCTACCACAAGCACTCGTCCCTCGCACGCCTCTCCTTCGATAAAGGATCCGGATCTGAACTCACTCATAGCACCCTCCTTTGTTGATAGGTAGATGGTGGAGACATCAAAATCGATTCACACATGTGTCCCAGTCAGGCGCAATGTGCGTGCCACCGATGCCCTGCAGAAACGGCTCGGATTTCCCTCCAAACTGGAGTATTGTTGAACGTGATACACGGAGCTCTTGTTGATATCCACCATCATGTGCTGAAATCCACCACCAGCATTTGATCTCTGGTCTGTCCGATCTTGTTTTGTTCTTTTGGCTCCTCGGGTTCATCAAACAGACGAGACAGCCCAGATAGACCGAATAGATCTGACAGACCACCGAATTGCCTTTCGGTCTGGGGCTGAGGTATTCTGATGACTCTCGACTTGGAGAGGGCATGATTACACCTGATGTGCTGACGGAATATGTTCGAAAGGTGATGCCAGACGCTGTTGTCACGGTATCGGATCGAACGGGCACGATGGATCATCTGAAGGTGGTGGTGGTCTCGGCTGCCTTCGCGGGGAAGAATCTGCTTGACCGGCATCGTCTGGTCTATCAGTCGTTAGATGCTCCGATGAAAGACGGGCGCATTCACGCGCTTGAAATTACAGCTCAATCCACAGATGAAGCCTAGGAGGCCGACCCATGGCAGATCCCATTCAAGACGAAATCAACAAGGAAGTCGCCGCGCACAAGATTTTGATTTACGGCAAGGGCACCAAATCGATGCCGATGTGCGGGTTCACAAGGGAAACGATTCAGTTTTTCGACAAGTACGGGTATCCGTTTGAACTCATCGACGTCCTGTCTCAACCGGCCAAGCGGGAGGCGCTGGTCAAGATGACCAATTGGCCGACGCTCCCCAAGGTGTTCATCGACGGACAGTTTTACGGCGATACCGATATTCTGGATCCGATGGCGGCCAAAGGCGAGATAGAGCCGCTGCTGAAAAAAGCGTTCGGAAAGTAGGAAAGATTCGAAGAATCGAAGGCGACGGTCATGCTCTTGTGCTCGCGCAACGCGCGGCCTCAGAAGGCCCTCGTTGGACGCGCGCAGTGAGAGTATGACCGTCGCCTTCGTTTTTCCCTTCAGCAGCGACAAGGGGAAGGAAAGGAGAGAGCAACGGTCGCGAGCTGCGGCAAGTTGTGTCCCGCCCTCTTCGGCGATGGCGGCAGAGTTTCCACCCGTCACCCTTTTCTATTGATCTCAGTAGCGGTGGGGGAAAAGGAAGTAAAGAAGATACTCTGCCCGCGCGTTCCGCGAGCACGAAGCACGCCCGGTATGCCCTCACACACTTTCCACGTCCGCTATAATGGTGTGCAACCCGCTCGCTCCGGCCGGCTGGGGCCTCACGATCTCAGCGATCTGTAATCGCCCCTTCGTATCTGTTGCACGCACGACGGTCTGGTATTTCCCTCGTTGAGGCAATTTCCAGGTATAGCTCCAGATCACCCAGGAGTAGGGAGACATGGGCGGTTCGATCTGGCACTCGTTCCAGGTCCGGCCGGCGTCGAAGCTTAATTCAACTTTGCTGATACTGTTTGGCCCGCCGAAGGCGATGCCACGGAACAACTGTTCTTGCCCGCGGAGCGTTTGGTAATGGCCGGGGCTGTCGATGCGTGAAAAGACTTTGATGGTGCCATCGTCGGTCCAGCCTTTGCGCTGCCAGTACCCCTGATAGTCACCGGGGTAGACCTCGATCTCGGCGATCCATTTGACATTCTTAATGCCGTAGAGGCCTGGGACGATGAGGCGAATCGGGAAGCCGTGCTCCCTTGGCAGTTTTTCCCCGTTCATCAGGAAGGCGAGCATTACATCGTCGCTCATTGCCCGCGTAAAGGGAATACTGTCATCGTAGCCATCCATCCCGCGGAACACCACATCGCGTGCAGTCTCTTCATCGGCGCCCGCATCTTTGAGCAATTTCTTGAGCGAAATGCCTCGCCACGTCGCGTTACCCATGCTGTCCCCGCCCGGCAATGTATCAATGCACATCAGTGTCGAGATTTGATCGTAGGATTCGCGATTGAGAATATCTCGCCAGCCGAGTGACATCGGCTGTTTCACTTCCCCCTTGATATGCAATTTCCATTGCTCGATGTTGACGTCACGTGTCATGGAGACGGCGCCATCGGCATAATTCACGATGTAAAACTTCGATGTCGGTGTGAAGTAGGTGGTCTCACGCGGTGGTACCGCAAACATGCGCCCAAATATTCCGCCGACTGCATCGCAACCTCCGGTCAGGCCGGCCATTGCGCCGAGGCCCAGAGCCTTCAGCAACGTCCGTCGCTGCAGTGCCAAAATTCTTTTGAGTGACATGATGGTAAATTATACACGGAAATGGGCCTTGACTCCTGGAATATGCCTTGTTATCTTACCGCTCGTCAGTCTGAGTTGGTTGCTGTGTCCTACCTGTTGACCGCGCCTGACGGCGAGTCACGGTGCGGTATCAAAGGGAAACTACCCGAAGCATTGTGCCTCGAGCGGGTCCCTTGACACGCATCTGTGCACGGAGTAAAGTGCACGGCTCGCGTGTTCGTTTGTGTTGTTCTTTGACAACTGAATAGAGAATGTTGAGCAATGGTGTAAGTGTATTGAAGTGGTGGCCCTTGGTCTAAATTCTAAGAACACCTTTATGAGAGTTTGATCCTGGCTCAGAACGAACGCTGGCGGCGCGCCTAATACATGCAAGTCGAGCGAGAAGACGTAGCAATACGTTTGTAAAGCGGCGAACGGGTGAGGAATACATGGGTAACCTACCCTCGAGTGGGGAATAACTAGCCGAAAGGTTAGCTAATACCGCGTACGCTTCTTGGACTTCGGTTCAGGGAGGAAAGCGATACCGTGGGTATCGCGCTCTTGGATGGGCTCATGTCCTATCAGCTTGTTGGTGAGGTAACGGCTCACCAAGGCTTCGACGGGTAGCTGGTCTGAGAGGACGATCAGCCACACTGGCACTGCGACACGGGCCAGACTCCTACGGGAGGCAGCAGTAAGGAATATTGCGCAATGGGCGAAAGCCTGACGCAGCGACGCCGCGTGGGGGATGAAGGTCTTCGG
>Ga0070688_100000007_pt1 | contig 88170 bp, 121 predicted proteins | sample KBSS13HmetaG_FD_64679 | JGI IMG/M metagenome (GOLD analysis project Ga0070688, IMG submission 64679) | Switchgrass rhizosphere microbial communities from Kellogg Biological Station, Michigan, USA - KBS S1-3H metaG | ecosystem: Host-associated > Plants > Roots > Rhizosphere ...
TCATCCATCGGGGTATCGCCTCACCTCAAGTTCATCACCGGCGCGGTGCCGGCGAACACCGGAACTTCCGACCCGGGTACGGTGGTCGCTGACCTGGCGCTTCCATCGGACTGGATGGCAGCGGCGAGCGGCGGGATCAAGGCGCTCGCCGGGCTTTGGCAGGCGACTGCAAGCGCGAGCGGGACCATCGGCCACTTCCGGATCTTCGACTCCGGGGCGGTCTGCCGCGCGCAGGGAACCGTGACCATCACCGGCGGCGGCGGAGACATCACCGTCAACAACCCGGACTGCGCGACCGGCCAGGTCGTCACGGTCACCACGCTGACCTGGACGGAGGGCAACGCGTAATGCTCCTCCTCACCACCACATCCAGCAAGATCCAGGTCATCACCTCGACGGCAGGGCAAATCGCGGTGCACGTCGACTACATCGACGCCCCGAACCCGGTGACGCCTGGCGCGAGCTTCCCAGGAGATCAAAAGAACACGCTGATCTCGTCGATCGCGACGACCGATGTGTCCGGGTCGCCGACGTCCGGAAACATGCGGAACGTCAAGCTGCTGACCGTGGTCAACACGGACGCGACGCTGAGCAACGTGATCACGCTGCAGCACACCGATGGAACGACGGCGGCGCCGATCGTGAGCGGGAGATCGCTGGCCCCCGGCGACGGCTTCCAGGTCGATGATACCGGCCGCATCTCCTCGCTGTCATCCCAGGCCGCGGACTCCCAGCTGTTCACCGCGAACGGGAACTGGATCAAGCCACCGAACCGGACGTTTGTCGTCGTGGAGTGCGTGGGTGCCGGTGCCGGCGGCGGTGGAGGTGGCAATGGAACCGGCGCGGTCGTGCGGAAGGGCGGCGGGGGCGGGGGCGGCGGCGGGCTGCAGCGGCGGACCATGCCGATCTCGCAGCTCGGATCTACCGAGGCGGTCGTGGTCGGGCTCGGCGGGGCCGGCGGAGCCGGCGGCGCGGGCGGTGGCGGTAGCGGCGGGGACGGCTCTCCGGGCGGGATCTCCACGTTCGGAGCCTCGGTCTACGTCCAGGCGGGCGGCGGTGGGGGAGGCAAGGGAGGCCAGGCCTCGGCCGCGGCGACCGGCGGCGGTGGCGGAGGGGGCATCAACGTCGGCGCCGTGGGCACCACGTCGGGAGGCGCGGGCGGCGGACCGGGTCCATCGAGCAGCTCTACCTCGGGCGCGACCGGCGGCGCCGGCAGCGCTACGACGTCGGCCGCGTCGATCTCCGAATACGGAGGCGGAGGCGGAGGCGGATCGACTGCCACCCCGGCTACGGGTAGCGGCGGGAACTCTCAGTACGGCGGCGGTGGCGGTGGTTCTGGCGGCGGTGTCACCGTGACTCCGGCCATCGTACAGCCCCAGGCCGGCGGCGCGAGCAACAGCACGAACTCGACGGCAGGCGGTGGCGGCGCGGCGGGGTCATCCGGGACGACGCCAACGGCTGGCACGCCGGGAATCGACGGCAACGCGATCCGCTCGGGGTCTGGCGGCGGAGGCGGTGGATCGACCATCACGGCGAACACCGCTGGTGCGGCGGGGGGCGCTGGCGGTGCGGTCGGCGGCGGCGGCGGGGGAGGCGGTGCCGGAGAAGGGTCAGGAATCGGTGGCGCTGGGGGCGCCGGTGGGCGCGGCGAGGTCCGCGTCTACGCGTACTGAGCCATGGCAAAGGGAGATTTCGACGCTTCGGTCTCGCAGTCTGGCTGGTTCGCACCGCGTTCCGGCGGGCTGACAGCGCGATCGTGGTTCGATCGCGAGCTCGTGGCCGACACGACGGTGCAGGCATCCGGGGCCTCCACGCTCGCCGCCATGACCGGCGCCGGCGCGGCTACCGTCTCCATCGACGGGTCTGGGTCGGTGACGTTCGCTGCCATGGACGGGGTGGGGGCTGCAGCGATCGCGATCGCTGGCGCCGGCGCGGCATTGCTGTATCCCGTGATCGGCACGGGGGATCTCGTGATCGGCGATGTAAATATCACCGCCGCGGGAGCCGCCACATTCGCCGACATGACGGGTTCTGGGCGCATGGGGATCGGCAGCGGTGTAGAGCTCCGCGAAGTCATCATCGAGCAGCGCATCGTCGAGACCCGCATCACCATGCGGCGCTGACCTCGTCGGCGTACGCTGTACGGGTGAGCCGCTGCGACGTATGTATCTCCACCGTCTTCTTGATCGCAGCACCGGGCGATCTGCTGCCCGTATGGACTGCCTATGCCGAGGCGCAGGGAGTCGCCATCGATTGGAGAGGATGGGAACTCACGCTCGAGCTCAGCGGTCCGGTGACGGTGACTCGCACGGCGAGCGGCAACGCGCTCGGCGTGATCACCTACGCATGGGTGGCTGGAGACACCGACGTGCCAGGCGACTACGAGGTGACGCTCCACGGCCTATCACCAGAGGGCAAGCCGCAGACGTTCATTGTCGACGGCATCGTGCGCATCGGCGCGCGGTGATACACCGACGACATGGATAAAGCATTCGTCCGTGTCGTGGATTGGGGCCGCAATGATGGCCCCTGGGCCGTGTATGTGGACGCGATCCTCGGGGTCGCTTCCCAGACCATCCATCGCATTCCGGTCCTGTCGTCGCCGGATAGCTCGGACCCCGTCGGGGGCTGGAAGCCGCTGATCCGCGATGCGGTGGCCGCCGCATGCTTGGACTTCGGGTCACCGATCGACGAGGTCTTGTTCGAGGACTTCACGTCGCTCTCGGTGCCGTGACGGTTCGGCGTCATGGAGGTCGGCCCCGTCGATCGCCCATGTCCAGCTGCGAGGTTTCACGGTACTACCGTAATCCATGAAACCACGTGTTATCGCTGTTGTGCCGTCCGTATTCATCCAGCCGGGCGTCCTTGTATTCCTGCGCCCTGACGTCCTGCCCGGCGTGACCCTCTACGTGATCTCCGTCGACGCATCACCGCCGACCTTCTCGGCTCCCGGGTGGGACATCGCGGCGGAGTTCCAAGGCGACCAGCGCATCACGGTGCTCCGCCGCGTCGTCGATGGCAGTGAGCCGTCGCTGATCCCGATGATCACCGGCAACAACGCGCTCGGGAGCTCCGGCGCGGTCATGCTCGCCGTGGAGCGGGCTGGCTCGGCAGCGATCTTGAGCCTCGCCGGCACGAACGTGCCCGACGCATCGTCGACGTACACCTGCCCGCCTGGATCGCGGTCCAGCGCCGATGACATGGTGCTCGGCGTCGTCGCGACCAATGGCAGCGCTGCGCTGTTATTCAACCCCCCTGGCACGGTCGTGCATGCGAACGTGTCCGATGGGCAGTTCGCCTCGATTTCCATCGAGATCTTCGAGTCGCTCGGCGGCGCCGTCGTGCCCGCCCAGGTTGTGACGCTCGATGCCGAGCAGCCCGGGATCGCTGCGACGCTCGTGATCCCGGCCGCTGCGGCGTGAATCGCCGGCGGTCCGCGTCGATCAGTGTTCCATCAGGTGGATCACGACGAAGACCCCGCCGGCCTTGATGGACTCGAGCAGCGCGAACAGGCCGGAGAGGAACTTCAGAGCCCCGTAGTCGCGTCCATCGAACGACGGCACGAGCGCGGGCGGCGCCAGCGTGTCGGGGACGTCGAACGCCGAGAACGCTCGCACGCCGACCGACGAGGTCACGTCGGCGAGCGTGTCGGCCGGGTCGTCGAGGGCGAACCCGTACTCGGCGATGTGCGGCGGCTCGTCGATCTCGACGATGAACGCTCCGAGGTAGTCGTTGTTGCCTAGGTAGCGGTTGCGGATCGGGGATGGCGGGCGCGGGTCGTCGGGAACGAACATCGTGGGGTCATAGCCAACGCCCGGCGGGCTCGGGACCTCGGGGGCGTCGAAGCATTCCTGGTACGAGCGGTCCCACGTCTCAACGTGCCGCCAGTACAACCCTGGGATCTGCCGCGCATAGTTTGCGATCTGCCGCTTGATCGCCGCCGGCGTGATCGTGTCGGGAAGCGTCATGATGCGCGCCCGGTAGTTCTGATCGCTCTCGTTCTGCTGGCGCTCGATGTCGCGCTCGCGGCCGATGAGGTCGAGCGTGCGCGGACGGCCGAGCCCGTCCGAGTCGAAGTCGTTGCGCGCCTGGATCGATGGGTCGCCGAATACCGGATCCATCAGCGGCATGTCGATGGTGTCGATCTGTCCGGGCGCCGCCTGGCCAACGCCGCGGAGCATCAACGAGAACGTGGACACCGCGCCGGTTCCAGTGTCCATCACGAGCGTCTGATCGGGGATCGCGCTCGTCGACGTCGCGCCAATATGAAAGACACATAGGGCAGACGACGTCGCCTGTTGACTGTAAAGCGTTGTGCCAGGAACTCCTACGAACGTATCGATATTATCGATGTCGTGACCGACGCCGATATATAGGTCACCGACGTCCTCAGGGGTCCGGCCTGGCACCGCAAACGATGGCGCCGGTCCGCTAGTCGGAAACACCGCGACGTCACCGGCCCGTGGTGGCTGAGCATTCCGGTATGCCAATACGCAGGCCACCAGCTCGGCGCTGTTCATGTCCTGGTTGAAATCGATCGTCAGAGTCGAATCCTCGGTGCCGGACACCTGGTACGTGGCGATCACCACGCTGTCGCTGTCGTCTCCGATGAAACTTTCTACGGTATCCCACTGTTGCGTCGTGACGGTCGGAGCGACTCCGGCCTGAGTTCCGGCAACGACAATAAGCGTGTCTCCTTTCTTGAGTCCGGCTGGGGTGTCGAACGTGATGTGATCTGCGACGCTCGGGATGAACGACTGGAGATTGGTCACAGACAGCAGCGTCGGCGGAGTTTTCAGACCCAACGGGTCACGACTCGCTACGGCGAACGGGCCGCGGATGTTGTACTCGTATCCGAAACCGGTTGCTCGAGCGAGCACCGGCGGGGCCTCGAGATCGGTTGCCCCGAGCACGGCGTCGGTCTGGGTGATGAACGACTGCCCACCGGCGCTGCAGCTCACGACCGTGCCGGCCAGCACGCGCACGGCGCCGGCCGAGAAGTCGGTGCGGAAGAACGTCACCGGAACCGTGGCGAGCACGCCCCCGTGCGACGTCAGGATGTCGCCGTCCTCGTAGAACCGCTGAACCGCGAGCGAGCAGCGCGCCCCCACTGCCGCGCTGCCCTGGTAGAGCTCGTAGCCGGGCCCCACGTCCTTGATCGGCTGGAGGTAGGTCTCCGGAACAACGCGGTCTACGACGGCGAGGAGATCGTCCTGGCTCAGCTGGTCGGTCATCGGCTCACACGCTCTGGGCCTGCGCCTGCAGCGTGGCCTGGCTGTCGGTGGTCACCAGCGCGAGGTTGGTGCGCAGCACCTGGTAGGGAGACGTCGGGACGATGGGGCCCGGCGGACTGGCGATCTCGTCGCCGAAGAAGTCGATACCCGCCACGCTGCGCAGCGCCTCGGCGGCGTCCGCCGGCACGAACGGAGTCCCCGGGTTGCTGCCGTTCATGAGCTGGACAATGAGCGTGCGCGCGAACAGCGCGATGGCGTCCGGGTTGGTCACGCTCGCGCGGAAGCGCAGCCGCAGCACCACCGGAACGAGCCGGATCTGGCCGACGATCACCTTCACCGGGATCCCGTCAGCGCGGAACTCGTCGAGCGCCTGGCTCACGGTCTGCGCGAGCGCCTGGCTCTTGGTGTCATACGACGGGACGGGCACGCCCTGCTTGACCAGCGCGTCGGTGAACCGGTCGGCGATGATCAGCGTGACCGCGCGCGATGGATAGCCGAACGACTGCAGGCCCTCGATCGAGGTAGCCCGGAGCACGCCGGGAACGCCGAGCGCGCCCTGCTCGATCGCGCCCTTCGTGGCGCGCCGAACGTTCGTCCAGAACTTGATGATCCGAGCTTTGAAGTCGTCATCGAGCTCGACCCCGTCGCCGCCGGCGGCTGCCTCGGCATTGGTCGCCACCAGATCGGCCGGCTGCCCGGGGATCTGCGACTTGATGGAGGTGATGGCGCCAGAACCGATGTTCTGGTCGCGTCCGGCGAGCGTTGAGCGCGCGATCACCTGGATCGGCCCGACGCTGCCGAGCGGGAACGGGACGCTCTGCAACGTCAGGAACTCCTGCCCGGTGGACGTGGACAGCCGCGTCCCGCCCGGGATCGTGAAGGCACTCGGGGCCGCGGCGGTCGTCGAGAACTGGACGAACACCACGGCGGCCGACGCCTGCTTGCGAAGCAGCTGGTAGCGGCCCCAGGCCCAGCGGTCGAGTTTGGGCCCGAAGGCGCTGTCGAGCCAGAAACCCTCCTCAACGCTCGCGAGCTGGCCGATGACCTCCTCGCCGATTGCCGCGGTGGCCGCGCCGTGGATGTTCGAGTCGGAGCCATCGCGGTCGACGGCGTTGACGGTGAGCCGGGTGCTGCGCGAGACCGCTTCATCGCGGAACACGCGGAACAGGTCGGGGAACTTCGGAAAATCAGGCATCAGACCTCCACGATCTGGCCGCCGCGCTGGCCCATGCGCATGCTCACCGTCGCGCCACCGCTCATCGTCACCGAGAGCTGCACGATCAGGATGCCGTTGCGGTCGATCGAGCCCCGCGCGCGGGCGTCGAGCGCGTCGGGCTCCTGCTTGGCCTGGCGCTCGACCTCGGCCAGGTAGCTCACCAGGTCACCTCCGGTGGCGATGGGCTCCTTCTCGAGCGTGCCGCAGCCGTAGTTCGGCAGGTGGCGGAACGAGCCCAGGATCGTGTTCAGGCGCCGCAGGACGAGCTTTCGCAGCAGGCGACCGCCCGACTCGACCTCGAAGTCGCCATCGTCGCCGATGACCAGCGTGCCGCCGACGCCGAGCCCGCGGGAGCTCTGCGCGATCGGGTTGGCGAGGTCGCGATCCCGGAAGTCGACGCGCGCGACGTCCACCGGATCCGCGGTGTCGGTTAGCCCGGCGAGCGTGGCGCGCAGCGGCGTCGGCAGCGTAAACCCGTTGACGTCGACCAGCCCGGTCGCCACCACCTGGAACGTCTCGAGGTCGTCGCCGAGCGTCTCGAGCAGCGTCAGATCGAACGTGGTCTCGTCAACCACCTCGACGGTTGCGATCGTGAGCGGAACACCGGTGGTGAGGTTCGACACCGACCATGTCAGCGGGTTGGTTGCGTCGCCGGTCGTGAACGCGTCGGCATGGGCTGGCTCGTCGCTGAGCTGCACGCGAATGCCGTGCGTGTTGATCGCATACGCCGCGGCGATCGACAGCGTGAACGAGGCGCCGAACGCGCCGAGCCCGAACGGGATAGTCCCGAATCCCACGAACAGATCTTCGAGGCGTCACCGGCGGCAAGCAAGGTCGCCATGATCAGCGCGGCCCACTGGCTACTTCGTGAACGTCGTTGGCGATCCCGCAGGAACCTGAGCCGTAACCAGCGGCGGCCCGGACGTGACCGCTCCGCCGCCGGTTGAGACTCCGGCCACCAGATGGGTGTGAGATGCGTAGAAGTTCGAGACCAGCGCGACGACGTCGCTGCGGCGCATCACCGGGTCGCTCGCGTCCTCGCCGCCGAGCAGCAGCTTGCCGCCGTCGCGCGCCTCGATCACCGCGTTGCCGCCTCCGCTCACGACGACCCGGATCGTCTGCCCCGGCTTGACGACGAGTGCGACGTCGTCCGGGTGCGCGCTGACCTCCGCCGGCGGCGGCGATCCGGCATCCCAGACCCGGCCTACGACGCGCGCGCCAGCGTTGTACTTCCCGTCCGGCACGGCGAGCAGCACCGCGTCGTCGAGATCGATCGGGCCGTAGAACCCGTATCCCGGACCGCCGTACGGCGTCACCAGCGCGGCGGTCTCCGGCAGGCCATCGGAGGTCAGCACGTCGGCGTGCACACCGTTGCTGTCCACCGCCACGGTGGTGACGATCGCGAGCTCGACGAACTTCCTCGGGTCGATGCCCGGCCTCTCAGCCGCCTTGGAGATCTTGGCCAAGTCGATCGTCACTGCAATCCTCGCTTGCCGCGGTCCTGCGGCGATAGCAGTGCGTCGGTCGACAGCGGATCGAGCTGGCGCGGCCGGCGCGCCGGCTCCTTGGGGGCGTTGTCGATCCGCTGCACGTCGGTGACCGTCACCCGCACCTTTCCCGGAGACGCCTTCCGCCCCTGCCCGGGCACCTTCACGGTCCGCGTGCGCACGTCGTCGGGCGCCTTGACGTCGCTATCCGCGACGACCTTCTGGCGCGGCAGGATGTAGTTCTGGAACTGGATCGACGTCTTGACCCCCGCGTCCCAATCGAAGGTAACGCCGACCACCTGGTAGTACTTCAGGACCTCCTGCACTGCGCCGCGCGACAGCGCCACCAGCGCGCGCGCCACGGCGCGGTCTCCGATCCGCCTGGTGATCTCGTCGACCTCCTGCGAGAACGACATCCGGGCCAGCTCGTTGACGTCGGAGGCGACCGGCAGCGCCGCCCGGACGCTCGAGGAATCGACGGCGAGTTCGATCGGCTCGAGCGGTCTCAGGCGCACGATGTCCGCGTCGGAGTTGTCGCCGCCGAAGCTGGCCAGGCTGTTGGTCTCCGCGGTGCCGCCGGTCTCCCCGCGACCGATCTCCTCGTAGATGCCGCGCGCGATCTCCGTCAGTCGGGCCACCGATCGAATGCCCCACATCGGGACGCGCAGTAGCTCCGACTCGGCCTTGCTCAGCGCCGCCGCCGCGGTCGCCGGGGGCCACTGGCCGAAGATCAGGCGCTGCTGGCCGACACCGCGGTCGTCGAAGGATATGGTCTGCACGGTCGGCACCACCGAGACGCCGCCGAACTTCCGCTGCAGGCGGAGCCGCTTGATGTTCCTCCCGAGGATCAGCCGGCGGACGCGCACGCGCTCGCCGTTGACCGTGCGGGCCTCCCCGCGCAGGAACGGCGTCGGGATCTTGCTGTCCGGATCGACGATGTCGAAGATCCGGTGCACCGGCCGGATCCACAGCATCGATCCGATGATGTGCGGCATGCCGCCGACGAGCTCGCAGTAATTCGTGATCAGGTCCCAGTACGAGCCCTGCGTGCCGTTGTCGGGCGCGGACCGCGCGGCCTCCTTGTTGCCGGTCTGCACGCCGGCCTCCGACCCCTGTGCGGACTTCGGTTTCTTGATGGCCGCGCCGGACATCGACGCCGCCTTCACGCGAACGCGGGTCATGCCGTCTACGGTTCCCGGCGATGGAACGATGCCGTTGGGCCACTCGGTGGCGTTCGTGGCGACGCACAGCCTAAACCCGTGCTCGAACCCGACCGACGCGATCAGGTCCGAGATCACGTCGGTGATCTCGCGATCCAGACGAATCTTCTCGACGCGTGCTGGGATGTACTTCGCGTCGATCAGGATCGCCCGGACCTCCCGCCCCTCCATCACGATCTGGGAGTCCTTGTCGCTGTGGTCAACATCCCAGGTGTCGACGGTTCCGAAGAACAGCAGGGTCCCCGGGTTCGAGCCCTTCCGTCCGGTGATCGGGTCGATCGCATCCTCGGTGGTCTTGAGGATCGAGAGCGGACGGCCATCCTCGTCGACCTCGCCGCGCATCCCGCGCGCGAAGTCGTCCGAGTCGACGGTGCCGAGATGGATCTCGACCCCAACCGCTCGGATCAGCTGTGGATTGATCGGGAACTCGGTGTAGTCGAACGTCAGGTTGAACTGCGGCGCCGAGCGCGGGTGCGGCAGCGTGAACGTGCCCTTCTTGGGCACCCGATTGGCGATCACCGTGAACGAGTCGGTGCCGAACGTCAGCGGCTCGACCTCGGCCGCCGGCACGCCGCCCGGCGCGGTCGTCCCGGTACGTCCGGCCCCCGGCAGCAGAGAGTTGGTGAGCACGGTGCGGTCACCGGCGGACAGCGCGGCGTTCTGCGCGGCGCGGGCGGCATCCAGCGCGGCGCGCGGGCGATGGTTGCCCCCGACGTTACGCACGCCCTGATCGAACGGCCCGAGCTGATCGGTGTCCGTGCCGGCCACGCGCCCCTCCGGCGTCTGCGACTGCAGCGCGTCGAACGAGGTCTCGTCGTTGTGCGTCTGCACGTGGAGCGACTCGTCGAAGCGGATCGTCAGCTTGACGACGCAGCTCGGGTACCAGCTGGTCTCGATCCCGTCGTCGCTCACGGAGCTCCAAGCGATGGGACGAAGATCAGCGAGCCTACCGGCGCCGAGCTCGAGGCCAGGCCGTTGAACTTGCGGATCTCATCCCACTCATCCGGCGTGCCGTACCACTGCGCTGAGATGTCGCGCAGATCCTCGTCGGCCCCCATCGTCACGATCGCCACGACGTCGCTCTCGATGCTGCGCAGCAGCCGGAAGCGCTCCCGCGCGGCCACGTGCTTCATCGCGCGCGCCGCGCGGGTCGCGGCGACCGCCTGGCATGCCGCGACGATGTGATCTCCCGGCGACATGGCCTCGAAGATCCGCAGCCCGCCCTGCCCGACCAACCCGGTGGCCGAGACACCGGCGCTCTGGATCGCGCTCGAGGTGGTCATCGCGCTGTACGTCGTGGCGTCGAGCGCGTCGAGCAGCTGCTGCGCCTGGTCGCGCGCTTGGCCGGCCAGCGAGATGCCGCGACGGATGGCGTCGAACGTCTGCGTCGCGCCCGACACGCGCGACTCCGCCGCGTCTCCGATCGACGCAATCGTCGCCTGCATCCGTCCGACGAGCGCGTCAACGCCGTCGGCAAACGACGGCTCGAGGTTCGGCAGCGCGTCGAAGTTGGTGGCGTCGTGCAGGCTCGTGTAGCCGGTGCTGAGCGCCTGCGCGAGCCCGGTGATCGACGGGCGCACCGGGGACGGTAGACCGACGTCGTCGTCGATGCCCACCCACGAGAACTTCATCCGCCACTTCACGTCGTGCGGGTTCTGCCAGTCCTGCTCGAACATCGCGAGACGCCCGAGTCGCTGCAGGTGCAGCCACGATACGCGGAGAAGGCGCCCGGCTCGACGGATGTCGTCGAACAGCACGCACAGGTCGCGCGCCGACCGGAGCTCCGTTCTCGTCAGGCCGATCGTCCCCTCCCCTGGATTGGCGCTCGGCGAGCGGAGCACTGCGCTTACCTCGTCGGGATCGAGCAGGTAGCGATCGTGCCACTCGCCATTCATTTCCTGGTCGCTCTCGATGGCTCCAAGCACGGTCTGGTTGACCTTCGGGTAGCCCGTGTACGGCGTGTTCTCGATGCGCATCTCGCCGGAGAACTTCATCGACCCCCGGAACGGCAACGCCCGCCCGGCGAGCGCTATTTGCCTTCTCTCCGATCCACCGACCTCATGAATCACCAGCACCGGGGCCGGCTCGCTCGGCCGCGCCACGAAGTCCTGAAACGACACCTGCTGATCGCGTACGTTCGGATTGAGCAGCCGTGTCGCCGGCTCGACCGTCGCCTGCCCGAACGTCACGTTCGGCTTGCTGGCCGACTGGACAGTGGCGGGGCCGAACGTTGCCTTGGGGATCGCCATGCGTCACCGATACGAGAACAGCGGGCGTAGTCCGCTATCTAGCCGCCGCTCGCCGAGCTTGGCGAGTTCGTCGCCGAACGCGACCGCGACGCGCCCCCCGTCGATTCCGGTGGGGAAGTTGTTGCTGATCTCGAACTTCGATCCGCGGAAGTCCTGATACGTGCCGGCGCCGGCTTTGTTCTCGGCCGACTTGCTCTCCGCTGCCTTCTGCGCGTCGGCCGCTGCGCCGATCATGTCGATGCTCACGCCTGGGATCTTGTTGAGCAGCCAGATGATGGCGTTCACGATCGCGACCAGTCCGTCCATGATCCCCTTCAGGATGATCCCGACGAACTCGACGACTTTAGCCAGCCCGAGCAGGCCGATCAGCAGGGCTCCGGCCACGATCATCACGATCGGCTTGATCGCCGCCCACAGCACGCCGAGCACCTGGACGATGGACGTGAGCGCTGAGCTGAAGGCACTCCACACCCCGCTGAGCACTTTCTTGAACGCGGACGCGATGCCCCACGTGTTGTTCTTGAGCATCTCGAACGCGACCACGCATACCGTGATGATCGCTCCGATGATCCCCAGCCTACCGGCCACAGTACCGATAATCCGAATCAGCGGCCCGCCGACACTCTCGAACATCCCGATCCCAGAGCCCGCCGCCCTCGCACCGCCGATTCCCACTCGCGAGAGCAGCCCACCAAGCCCACTGAACATGCTAGGCGCTGCCGCAGCTTCTCGCGCGGCGAAGTAGTCAATCGATCCCGCAGCCGCGGCACGCTTGCCGAGGAGGCCGAACGCACCTGTTGCCAGTTGCTTGCCGCGTCCGAGCACGCCCATCTGGTTCTCTGCTCCGGAGAACAAATTGATCGCCTTGGCCGCGATTAGTAGTTCAAGGTACGTCTTGGTCAGTTTGACCACGAGGTCCATGTGCTTTGAGAGCACCTTTCCGATCTTGTCGGCGATCGGCATCACGTCGTCGAATCCCTTCTTGATGCCCTGCAGGATCGAGGTGACGGCCGGCAGAAGGTTCTTGTAGAACACGCCGACGAGATCCCCCCATGCATCCTTGAGCTCTCGCCTGGCCTGCAGCATCGTTCGGTAGCTCTGCAACGCTCGATCGTCGATCACGTCGGCGCCCTTGAGCGTCTCCGCCTGGATCCCCTTGAGGTGTTCCGGCCCGGCCTTGAGCATCGACATCATCGCGCTGGCTTGCGAGCGCGGGATCATGAACGCCCGAATCAGCTCGTCGATGTTCAGCTTGCCGGCCTGGGCCGCCTTCGACATCGCGAACAACCGCTCCTCCGGTCCCGCCTTGATCGACACCCCAACCGATCGAATCAGTCCCTGGATCATCTGCGCCTGCGCGCCGACACCACCAAACCCATCCGACATCTTCTCCGCGGACCGCGTCATCGACGTCATGATCCGCTCGGCTGATTCCATCTCAACGCCACTGAGCTCGAACATGTCGAACATCGCGTGTGCGTGATCGGCCGCCATTCCGGTCATGTTCACGACGCGGTTGACGGCAGCATACAGGTGATCGACGTCGCGAATCGCCTCGGCGACCTGCCAGATCCCGGCGATGCCGCCGAGAGCGCCGGCGGCATCACCCAGGCCGCTGAACGCACCGGCCACGCGCCCGGCGGCGACCGCCATCACGTTGAGCTTCGCGGTCGCCGCCTCGGCGCCATCGACGACGATCTTCTCGCGTAGCGTTGTTTCCGCCACGCTACCTCCGGTTCTCCATCTGCTCGCGCTCCTCTTCCATCAGCTGCTCGATCGCGTTCGCCCACTTCTTGAGCTTCAGCGTGGGCTGCTGCTCGAGGCGGGTCGCGTCTTGATGGGCGTACTTGGCGAGATACATGAGGAGTCGGTCGATGTGACGCTCGTAATCGTCCGGGTCTGGAAACTGCCGCGCGAACTCGTAGGCATAGAGCAGTCCGTACGGGACTGCCGGTCTGCCTACCCCGCAATGATCCGACGGCTCGCCATAAAAGCCTCTTGGGTCCGCTCGTTCGGGACCGCGATCATGGCGTTGGCCTGCATGACGAGCGCGCGGATCCGCGGGTGCATCTGCGCCCAGCATGCCGCCGCCGATCCGTCGGCCTCGTTCAGGTCGAACTGCTCAGAGGTTCCGCCCACGTCGGACTTGACGTAGGCGACCGCGCGCCGCGCGAGCTCGAACGCTAGCTGGAGCGGGTCGCCCTTCGAGGCCGCCGTCGCGTGCTTCTCGACCAGTGGCGAGAGCAGCCGCATCCCGACGGTCCGGATCGAGCCGAAGTCCTTCGTGGTCTCCCCCCACAGGTTGTCACCGCCCGGGCTGGTGTCGTTCGGGATGTCGAACTCGGTGATCACCGCGTGCCGCGGGGCGTTGTCGGTGAACGGCCCGCGGGCCTGGGGTGCCTGGTTTCGTGCGTTGCCTGCCATGCTGATCTCCTACCGGCGGTGTCAGCGCGGCCGGCGCGCGGCGGTACCTCAGCGCGAGACGATGCGGCCGGTCTCGGCCTCCCACGACAGCGTGAACTTCACGTAGTCGGTCCGGCTCGGTACGTTGATCGGGATGTCGCCGAAGAACATGTTGGGCACGTTGATGATCGCCCGCTCCCCGTTGGGGAACTGGATCGTCGACTGGCACTTGATCTTCGTCGAGATCGCGCGATTCTGCGCGCGCGCCTGGATCGCCTGGATCAAGGTGAGCGCCTGGCTCGTCTCGCCGTGGAACTCGATCTGCCCGGATAGCCCCTCGAAGAAGTCGTCTTTTCGTGGCGTGGTTTCCCCGACGTACTCCTCGTTCTTGGTCGTGAACTTCCACGTGATCGAGAACGACGCGATCGCCGTGATCTCGTCGAGCGTGGTCGAATCGATCGTGATGAACAGCGAGGTATCCTGACCTGTTGCGCGACCTGGACCCGGCATGTTGATGACCTCGTGAAACGACGAAGGGCGCGCACCTCCGGGACCATTCCCAGGATGCGCGCCCTATCCCTGCTGCATGAGCGGTGTAGCGCGTGGCGCCGGACGACCCGGCCCGCGCTCAGGCTATGACCCGACGGCGACCTGCCGCAAGCCCGCGATCACTTAGCGCTCTCGCGGGCGATGAAACGCTGCCGCAGGCGGCGACTACGCACGCGGTTCATCGCGAAGAAATCCGGATCGGTTTGCCGACCGTCGTCATGCGTACGCGGGTTGGCCCGGCGCCACGACCGTCCGAGCCTTAGCTCAGCCTCCAGCAGCTGGTTCTCGCTGTACACCGTCCACCATGGCCGCTTGTCTGGGTGCCGTCGTTGGTCACTGCCTGGCAGTGCCATCTTTCGTGCTAGCCGGATCCTCATGTGCGGACGGTCGGGATCTCGCTGAGCACGCCGGTGACGTTCGTCGAGGCGTCGCGGATGATCGATACCCGGCTCCGCACCGAGATCGTCGCCACATCGAATGTCCGGCCGTTGGCCAGGAAGTGGGACCCGACACCGGCAACGGCCGCCGCGGTGGGCGCGCCGGCCGGCGAGGTGACGCTGCCGCCGGTCGGCACGGTGACCGCGAACCACAGATCGGCGCCGCGCGCGGTCAGCCGGTACTGGCGGTTCGGGACCATGTCCAGCGGGATCTCGGCCGCCGCCGCCGTGGAGGTCGTGATGTTGCCACTATCGCCTGCTGATACGTACACGTGTGCTCCTCGGTCAGAAGGACTGGATCGTCAGGGTGCCGCTGCCGACGCTCACCCGCTGCTGGATGACCCCGAGGCCGATCGACGCGTCCTGCACGAGCGTCTTGGCGATCGGGACCATCTCGATCTTGTACTGGATCACGAAGATCCCGGCGTTGTCGAGCTGCTGGGTGTTCCCCGACCGCGCGTCCACCGAGTAGGCCAGGATCCGCTTGGCGTCCAGCAGCCCGCCGAAGCGGTCGTGGAGGCGGTTGACGGCCAGGTCCTTGAGCGCCTCTGACATCGGCTCTTTTGAGAAGGGCGAGAGATCCTCGGTCACCCCGTCCTCGATCACGAACGAGAATCGCCGCCGGTTGATGTCCTTCTCTCCGGACAGCAGCGATGTCGTCACGCCGCTCTGAAAGACCATGCCGAGCGTGCGGTCCTTCCGGGGGGCCATGACGCCGACCGCTCGGAGTCGCGAGTACTGCGGCAAGCCGAGCTTCGGGGCGGCGCGCTGGATTCCGATCACCGGTTGCATGATCGTCTTCACCGGGTCGCTCGACTGCCCGGGATCGCGCTCCGGGTCGAGCTGGCTCAGGATGGCGGCGTCCCAACTCGTCGAGGGGACGTCGATCACGCCGGTCTTGTAGAGCAGTCCGTCGGCTCCCTTGACGTTGGTGCCGACCGCCGCCGGGATGAACACCTGCAGCCCTGGCCAGTTGTAGATCCCTTCCTCAGCGCGCGACGCGCCGACCCCAGGAGCCGAGTCGCCGATCACCGTCGCAAACGTCGTGGTGTCGAGCGGCGGCGCCGCCAGCGCCATGCGCCCGATGCCGGTCTGCTTTTGCACGAGCACGTGGTTGATCAGCTTGGCGCGCAGGAGGCCCGCGGCGTCCATGCGGGCGCACCACACGATGTTGACCTCGCGCTCGGGAAGGTCGTCGGGCAGCAGCGCGTCGATACACGTCGAGTACAGCGCGACGAGCTCTGCGGTCGTCGCGCTGTTTGGCGCCTGCACGTTGGCAGTGAACGCCAGCCCGATCGTCGGATCGGTGCGCATCACCAGGCCCGAGAGCGGGTCTCCGAAGGTTGCCGTGAGCGCCGGAGGCACCACCGTGGGCGAGAGCGTGATCGACGCTGCGATCGTCGCGTCGAGCGGACGCGCCGGGATCGTGTAGCCGGCCTGTGCCGTGAACGCGTTGGCGCCGCCGGTGTCGGCGGTCTCCGCGGTGTGGATACGCCACGGGAGCGCTGATGCCGTGGTCCAGTTGAAGCTCGCGCCGCTCAGCTTCTCGACGGAGAGATGCGTGTCGTCGGTCACCGAGACGATCCGGTAGGTGGCCGCGTTGGCCCCGAGCCCAGCCGCACCGCCGATCACGCCGAGCACCAAGATGTCTCCGGTCTGCACCCCTACAATCCCATCCGGCCGCAGCACCGTCGTGAACCCGCCACCGGCAGAGAGGAACGCTTGCGTCGCCGCCGAGCTCGCCGCGGTCACCGAGCCGTCGGTTCCGAACTTGTACTCGGGCAACCCGCCGAACTGCACGCGCTTGGCGGTGCGCACGCGGTTCGCCCCCGACTTGAACTCGCGCCCAGCCGGCACCGACGCCGCCGTGGTGGGAACCACCGAGGTTGGGTCCGTCGCGCTGGTGCACGTCGGCAGCTGTCGCCACAGCCGGACACCCTGCGCCGACGCCAGGTTGATCGGAACGACCACGAGCCGCGAGAACGCCTTGCTCTGGAGCTCGACGTAGCCGTTGCCGTGGTCGCCGCCGAACTCACCGATGGTCTCGTCCCACCCGCCGAGGTTGTCGAGCTGGTCCTGCGACCCGAACAGCTCGGTCGGGGTTGGGTTCGTGGTCACGGCGCCGGTGGCGCTGATGCTGACCCCGAGCGAGACGTCGGCGAACTCGCCGATCAGGCACACCACGCCGGATGACTGCCCGGCGACCTGCCCGGCCGGCGTGTTGTCGATTGTGACCGTGCCCTCGATCTCACCGAGGACGTCCACCGATGGCATGCTGGAAAAGCGGCGGTTGAAACCCATGGCGGCGTGCTCCTATCGCCGGCCGATCGTGCCTTTCGCGACCATGCGGGCCAAGGGCAGCACTCGCACCTGGTACACGCAGCACGTCGCCGTGAGGCGCATGACCAGCGGCCACACCGACGCCTGCGCGGTCTCGGTGCCGTCCGGTTGCTGGGCGTCGACTAGCAGGTACTCGCCGACCGCGTTGTGGTACCGCGGCAGGCGAAGCCGGAACCCGGCCATCCAATCGACCGGAGACAGCCCGTCCTCGAGCATGCGGCGCACCCCGGCGCGCTGCACCTTGTCCTCGCAGAACACCTGGATCGTGAGCTCCTCGAGCTCGTAGAACGCCGAGCTGGTCAGCGTGATCACGCGCCCGGTGCCGTCGCCGGCGACCGTTTCAGGCTTGGCCATGCCGAGCGCGAGCTCGCTGTACTTTCCGTACTCGACGGATCCGACCATCGCCGTGGGCGCCGGCACCGGTCCATCGTCGTGCTCCGCCCAATCCCCGACGACGCGAGAGAGCGCGATCCGGCGCCCATCGATCGAAGTGGACAGGGTCATCACGTACGCGGCCAGTCCCTGCGCCAGGGCGTCGTGCACGCTGAGCTCGTGCCGCGCGGTGAGCGGCGGGTCGTCGCCCGGAGCCGTGACCAGGAACGCCGCGTCGGGATCTGGCGTAGCCGGCGCCGCTCCATCGATCGTCGGGAGCTCGCGCTCGACGCGATCGTCATCGCAGTCGGTCACGGGTCACCTCGCCCGGCATCGAGCAGGATATCCATCGGGATCGTGTCGAGCCGCAGGAATGGCTTGTCCAGCATCACCGGATGCCGGTCAGCGGCGTCGGTGAACAGCGCTGTCTGGAACTGGAAATCGAACCGACGCGCATAGCCGAGACCGGCGCCGCCGCGCCATCGACGAGTCAGCCGCCGCGACTGCTTTAGTTCCTCGCGATGTCGCGCAAGTTTTCCCGGTGACCACTCAATGCCGCTGTTATCGAAGGCATCGCCCCACATCGCCTCGCAGTCCGCCCGGTCGAGCAGAAGGCGCAGATCGATGTCGCCGGGCCGGAGCGAAGTCAGTGCGGATCCTACCAAGTAGAGCGGTCCGCCGTACGCGATCGCGAGGTGGTTCGCGTTGCCGCGGAATCGCACCGCAAACATCTCGGCCTGATCGCGCGGGGTCTGAAGCGTGGCAACAGGATCGGTCATCGCTTGGCCAGCTCCTTGTCCAACTCGCGCCTCACGTCGGCGCGAACGTAGTCGAGGATCGCGCGCTTGGCCTCGGGGTCGTGCAGGATCCTCCGCCCGAGTAGACCGCGGCGCGCGATCGCCCTGGCGATCGGGAAGTACAGCCGCGCGGCCAGCTGGTCGGCGCTCGGTCCGGCGCGCCGCTTGCCGCCCCCACCTGCGCCGGCAGTCGGCTTCCGATCCTTCGGTGGCTCGTGGTCACGCAGGAAGGCGCCGATCCTTTTGTCCCGGGATTTCTGCGCGGCGTCGCGCTCCCTGTCTGCGTTCGTGCGCGGGGCGGCGCGGCGGCGCTTCTGCGGCGGGCGCGCGAGCAGCCGGCGCTTGATCCAGGCGATCAGCGCGTCCTTGGGCGGGAACTTCGATCCAGGCCGGCGTCCGTACTGCGCATCCGAGTCTACGATTCCGGCGTAGGGCGAATCGTTCACCAGCTCGGCGCCGTCGGGCAGACGAACAGCCTTCCACCGGCGGATGAAGCCGCCCGTGTTGACCGCTCCGCCGCTGCCCACGCCGCCCGGGTTCGCCGGCGGCGCCGCGCGCGTGCGCTGCACCAGGAAGCCCACCGCCCGCGCCGCGCCGCTGTGCACGCCCCGGATAATCGTCGGGCGCAGCTGGGCGGCGAGCCGCGCGTGGTAGGCGGCGAACTCCTTGCTGCTCAGGACCAGGGCCACGTCGCCATGGTACGCGCCGGTCTCTTGCTGCCGCGAGCCGTCGCCATCCGCGTCCGCGTTGCTAGCTGGACCGGAGACCTGCTGGTCCCTGGCGAGCAGGTGCGCGATAGCGCGGGTCGCATCATCGGATGCCGCAGCCTCGTGCGATACGCGCCGTAACTCTCACGCCCGAGGGCCAGCTACCAGCGTCATTGGAGCGCACGTGCATCCCACGACGCGGTAAGGCGGCTCGGCCTCCTCGTGACCGCGGCATCCCTCCTGGTGGATCTCGATGACCTCGCCGGCCGGCGCGCCGCGCAGGGCCTCTGCGATGGCCTCGTCGCGCGTCGCGAAGGTGAGCGTCTCGCGGCTCACCGCGGCGTCCCATCGGCCGCATCGCGGTCCCACGGCGCACGCACCAGGTTGATGACCCACTCGGCGGTCTCCGCGCGCGCATACGGCGCCGACCCGGCCAGGAATCGGCGGCGCACGGTGACCCGACCTGCCCCGTCGAGGTGAGCGATCTCGTAGTACACCGTCTCGCCGCGCGCGATCGGCTCGCCTGCCTCCCCGCGGCCAAGCAGCACCATCTCGCTGTAGGAAAGCGAGATCTCCGACAGCACGATCGACCCGACCTCGCGCAGCTGGTCAGGCGCCACGATCTCGGTCAGCGCGGTCAGGTCGCTGACCTTGGGGACCGGCAGGATGCACCACTCCCCGACGATCTCGGTCGGGCCGCCGCCGCGCTGCCGCATGCCGGCCGAGCGCGCGCGGACGATCGTCACGCTGTAGGGCCGCAGCCCGGCGCGAACCTTGAGGTCGCGCGCGCGGTCCCACAGTCGCGACAGCCGGGCCCCGGCCGCCCCGGCGCGCTCCGGCGAGGTGAACAGGTGGCAGTCGCACGCGCACCCGGAGCCGCACCTCTGCGCGCAGCCACCGCACGCCACGGCGCGCTACCTCCGCACCGAGACGTTGCCGGCCCGGCCGCCGAGCTCCGAGAGCGACCGGAACCGCTGCGAGAACGGGTACGGCATCACCCCGAGCATCTGCGCGAGCTGGCAGGCCCAGCGCACAAGCTCGCGCTCGACGTCGTCCGGCTGCGACAGGTTCGGCTCGAGGTCGCTGGCGCGCTTCGCGAACAGTTCCTCGCTCGAGCGGAACAGCCGGCATTCGATCTCGTCGAGCTTGTCCAGGATCGCGATCACCCGGAACTCGGCCTCGGGACGCACGCGCGTGATCGCCGACTCGAACATGAACTGCGGCTCGGTCGCCTGGGGGATACCGAACGCGAACGAGCTCGCCACCACCACCTCCATGTAACCGAGGTGGTAGCGGGCGCGCTCCTTGTCCGCTTCGGTGAGCACGAGCTCAGACCTGATCGTCCTGCTCTTCCTCGATCGGGGTCAGCTTGAGCCCCTGGTCGACGAAGCTCTGCAGGATCGCGAGAGAGTAGTGGTTGGCGTTGACCGTCGTGCCGTTGCGCAGGGTGGCCATCTGCCCGCCGCCGACCGCCATCGTCTTGGGGCGATCGACCGGCAGGTGCACGCGCCACGTGTTCGAGGCGCTCGGCTTCAGGCCGCGGATCCTGACCGGCTTGGGCGGATCGACCGGCAGGGGCTCGAGCGGGGCCGACGTCCGCCGGACCACCCCCTGCTTGGCCTTCACGGCGAGGTGCTCGGTGATCAGCCGGAGCTCGTCCTCCGTGACGTGCTGACCGAGGCGGAATCCGAAGTGCGCCGCTTCCTCGACGATCTCCCGCCGCTCGAGCGTGCGGTACGGCGATCGCTCCGCGAGCCCCTCCGGCAGCGCCCGCTTGGCCTCTTCGACCATCGCGCGCGCAACATCCTTGTCGGTTCGCTCCGTCTGCCGCGCGCCACTCGGGCCGAGCTTCTGGCTTTCGAGTTCGTCGATCCGTGGCTTCGCCATGGCCCCATCGTGGCCGGGGCTTACGTGACCGGGCAACCCTACACGCGCGGTCTGCCGCGGCGCGCTCTGGGCTGTTCATGCGCCTCCAGGTCGGACAGTACGCGAACCGTCGCGCGACCGTATCCCTTTAGCAGCGATAGGAACTCGCCTCTGCTCATCGTCGTGTACGACCGCCACTCGGACGGTTTCGACGACGGCGCCGGCGACTCCGCGGAGAGCTCGCACGGCGCGAACACGGCGGTGATTGCCCGCCGCCGAACGTGCACCTCTTGATGCCGCTCGCCCGCGCAGATCGTGTACTGCGTGACGATGCCTTTTGAGCCGGGCGGCCAGCCGTCGCGCGGCGCGGATGCCGTGCTGACAATGACGCGCGAGCCGGGCGAATGGTGTCCGATGGCATGGCGTCCGTGACAGCGACGGCAGCCGACCATCATTCCGAATGGCAGACTACGCCTACACGCTTATACTGCGATGCGTCACCGGTCGCGCCATCGGTGCGCACGACGAAGTCACCGAGGAACTTCCAGGTCTGCGCGACGTTCTCCTGGAGGCGGTCCTGCGGGGCACGGATGATCATCTGGATGCGCTCGACCTCGAGCTCGATCCCGTTGTTGACGACGCGTGCCCCGCTCTCGACGCGGCCCTGCACGCCGGCCTCGCTGATCATCTCCTGGCCGGTTGGGGCGTAGTACTCGTTGAACGCCTCGCGTCCGATGATCAGCGCGCGGTGCACTGGCACGCCGGTCGACGCGCTACCGTTCGACCAGAGCTCGCCGGCGATCGGGTCCTTCTGCTGGAAGGTCGCCGTCGATCCGCCCGGCACGTTGCCGACCTGCGGGTTCTCCGGGTTCTCGTAGAAGATGCACCCCATCAGCCGGCCGATTTGCGCCTCGGCGTACATGTCCGAGTCGAGCCGGCCGATGTTCAGGCGCTGCACCTCGTTGTCGGCGAACAGCTGGCTGTTACCGGTGGGGTCGAGGTGGAAGTGGTAGTAGCCGTCACCCAGCGGTGGGACGCTCATGTCGCGCATGCGCTTGACCGCGGTGCGGACGTCGGCGAGGTGCAGGATGTCCGTGCCGGCCGACAGCGCGTCGGTCGCGTTGCCGCCGCCGGACAACGTCCGGAACGTGCGCGTGGACGACAGTACCGGATCGCGATCCGTTACGGTCACCGCGGCGTCTACGGTGATCGTTCCCGGCCCGATCTCGTCGCCGCTCGTGTCCGGGGTGAATCCGGTCACGTTGACCGTGCTCGGCGTACCGCTGTGGATTACCGTGATCGACAGCGGGTTGTTGGTGCTCACCAGGTCGTAGCGGACCGGCGACCCGGCCGAGAGATCCGGCCGGCGCGCACGGGTGAACCCGTTGAGCCGCTTCACTCGGAGCGTGGTCACCGAGCTCTGGTTCCCGTCGGCAACCGTCCATCCGAAGTCTCCGGCGTTGAACAGGCGCTGCCGGCACACGCGGTTCAGCGTCTGGCCCGCATTGAGGCCGATCTGCTGCGTGTCCTTGGACAGCTTGTTCGCTGCGGCGACGTAGCTCGTCGGCATATTCGTGTCGATCGACGTGCCCCACTTCGTCATCGTCGCCGGCCACTGCTCCATCTGGTAGTCCTGCGGCTGCGGGTCCTGACCTGGGATCAGCGGGCGCGTGTCGACCGGGATCAGCCCGGCGCCGGTGAACGTCTTGTTGTCGCCGACGTTCGCCTCCCACTTTTCCGCGTTGTCGACCTCGCCGCGGAACATCTGGGCGGGAAACAGCGCGTCGCGGAACATGCGGTCCAGGGCATTCTCCTGGACCAGGGCACGGACGGGTGGTGACTGGAGAATGACCGAGAAATCCATGGCTCGCTCCTTGCCTCACGCTAGGAGCGGGCGAGCCGGGCGCGCAACCCCGGGTGTGCCAGCCGCATCACCTCACGACACGGCCGCACGTATCGCACGGGAACCCAACGTCGTCATCGGCGTCAAACTGACCGCGCGCGCAGGTGCATTCGTCGACCTCATCGCCATCGTCGTCATGGTCGTCATCCCGGGCATCGCCATCACAGGTCTCGCACCATTCCCCGGGACGACTACCGTGACCGCACGCCGCCTCATCGCCGGGATATCCGGCGCGGTCCGGCATCAGCCGGCCCGACCGCGGCGGTTGTACGGGATGCCCAACTCGGCCATCCGCGCACGCATCTGCTCTGGGGTCGCCTTTCGTAGGTCGACCGCGCCGGCGGCGGCCGCCTGTCCGGTCACGGCGCCGGGCGCCTGTGGCGCCGGAGCGGGGGCGTGCGGCTGCGCCGGGCTCGTCGCTGGCACCGGCATCTGGCCGAACAGGTACGGCCGGGTCGCCTTCAGGTTCGCGCACCACGTGGCAACGTCGAACTTCGCCAGCTGCTCCTTGACGGCCGGGTCCTGGCTGTCGCGCATCGCCGCCAGTTCGGCGCTCAGGATGTGCCAGGCGAAGTCGACCTCCTGGACGCCGGAGCGGACCATAGCGATCTTGAGCTTCTCGCCCTCCTGCGCGGCCCTGATCTGCCCTTCGAGCGTGGTCACCCTCTGCTGGTGCTGCGTCGCCTGCTGCTCGGCAGCGTCAGCCCTGGCCCGCATGTCGTCGCGCAGCTTGTTCAGCCGGCGCCGCGTCGCATCTGGCAGACGCCGATCGTTGATCGGATCGTCTACCGCCGCGGGAGCGGGCGGAGTTGCGGCTGGCTGTGCGGGCGCCGGGGCGGGCGGTGGCGGCGATGCCTGACCAGCGGCTGGTGCTGGTGCTGCGGGGGCCGGGGTCGCCGCGGCGGCGGCTGGCGGCGAGGTGGTGGCCATGTTCGGTGTCTCCTGAGGTTGGTTGTTGATTTCCTCCTCGATCTTCGAGAGGAGGTCTGACAGGTCGGTGAACCCGAGCTTGGACACCCGGGTGTGAATGGTGGATTCCAGATCGCGGCGTGCCGCATCAGTGGAGGCGCGCAGGAACTCGCGATATCCGGCGGCCGGGATCACGACGTTCTCATCGCGCAGCGCGACGCCGGCGGCGATCTCGGCCGGCGTCAGCGTGATGAGCGACGGCAGCGGCTCGGCAGGCGGCTTCGCGGCCGGCGCAGCTATCGGAGACGCGGTCGGGGTCGCGGTTCCCTCCGGCGGCGTGAGCGCCGGTGGCGTCGCGGCGGGCGTGATATCCGGCGCGGTGCCTGCGATCGGCGGCGCCGATCCTGTCGCTGGTGCAGCGGGGACTGCCATGGACAGGCATTTTGCCAGCGCCGATGGCGAACTAACAAGCGTGCTGGCGATCAGGTCGTCGGAGCGAACACCGCGGCCATCTGCGCGGCCGACAGCGTGAGCGGGATGTACTCGATGACGAACGCCGTCACGTCAGCGGTCGGAAACGCGAGCGTCTTGCCGTCGTCGCTGATCGTCGCGATCCCGACGACCGTGCTCGCGGTCGGGCTTACCTTAGTCCCGCTCGCGTCGCTGACGATGTACGTCCCGACCGTGTTGGCCGTGGTCGCCGCCGTGACGCGCAGCGTGCGGACGTGCGCCGCGGGCAGGCGGTTGGGGTTCGCGGTTCCCGTGGTCTCGCCGCTCGCGTCCAGCGCAGTCAGGTCGTACGACGCCGCGCCGGTGAGTCCGGTGAACGTGCGCTTCAGCGGGGTGTGCAGCGTCCCGAGCTTCAGCAGCTGGAGCGCCGAGGCGATCTCGCTCGGGTTGGACTCGTCGAGGACGACCTTGGTCGACCGTACTTGGGTGAGAGTGGATCCGAATGCTGCGGGCATCTGTCAAGCTCCTTGGCCGAGAGTCAACCGAACCGTCGTGGTCTGGCCCGCCACGCGGATGAGGGAAATCCCAGTGATCGGTACAGCCCGAGATTCCACGAACCAGAGCTCGCAGGGCAAGCCCTGCAGGGTTCCGGCGGCGCTCGTGACGAGCACGGTGATCGGGTGATCGGCCTCGACCAGAAGCATGTTGACGCCCGGCATCTCCGCCAGATCGACCACGAACGGCGAATCCGATGTCAACGTCACCGGTCGGACAGCGGCGTCGCGCGCAAGCGGCATCCGTACGTCCAGCGAGCGGAACGCGTCGCCGTCCGGTAGCGACACGAGCGAACCTTGAAGCTGCAGCGTCGCCACGGCGATCGGCTCCGTCAGTACTTCGGCGGCGCCTTGGGCGGTGGCTTGGACGCCCCGCCGCCGCCGCCCTGGCCGTCGCCCGTACCGGCCATCTCCGCCTCGTGCTCCTGGCGCTGCCCGGCAAGCACGTTGTTGATCTGCTCCATCTTGTCGTCCAGCTGGGCGATCATGGTTGCGGCCTCGCCGATCATCTTCTCGGCGCCCGGGTCGATGTCCTGGGCCAGCTCGGCGTCCTGCTGCAGCTGCTCGATTGCCTCGCGGGCTTCGTCGACTGCGGCCTCCGCCGTCTGGCAGAGCTCGTGCAGAGCGATCGCCTCGGACGGCGGTGGCTCGACGGCTGGGGCGCCGGGTCCTGGCGCTGCGGAGCCGTTCATCGGCGGTGGACCGCCGGATCCGCCAAGGCTGGCGAGCAGGGCTGGATCGATTCCGGGCATGGGGCGAGCATCGGCGACCGCCAGCGGCCCGCGCAAGTCATGCATCCTACGACCGCGATGCCAAGGGCGCTAACTCGACGATTTCGAGGGCGGACTCTAGACGATCGTCGTACCCGCTGTCGATAAGCGCCTTGACGGTCGCTTGCCGCTCGATCTGGAGCGGTCCGCACCGCTTGCACCACCGGCAGCCATCAAGCAGCGTGTCGAACATCGGATCCGGAACGATCGCACATGCCGGATCCGCGCTCCACGCGCATCGGTGCTCGATCAGCATTTGGCGGCTCGCCCGAGCGCTCTGATGGTGGTCTCGATGTCGGCCTGTGCCCGCAGCGCCTCGAGCAGCGCCGCGTCGAGCATGCGAACGGCGGCCCGTTGCTCGCCCGCCGTTACGGCGATCTCGTGCCGTGCGACCTGGAGCTGCGCGATCGCGATCTGCGTGCTGCGCAGCGCGGTGCAGGCGCGGGCGTACTCGATGTGGCGGTCGCTCACGGCTGTGTCCCTGCCACGACTCGCGCGTACTCGGCTGCCGCGATGTCGTCAGGGTCCATCCCGGCATGCAGTCGGGAATTTTCTTCGAACCACCCGTCGCAGTGCTCGCACCCGGCCAGGAATGCATCGCGAAGATCCGCCTCGCGCTGCGCCGGATCGAACAGACGGATGATCGACTCGATCTCGCTGGCCGACGATCGGCAGATCTGCTCCAGGGCGCCGGCCTGGTAGGCGAGCCGTCCGCGCGCAGCCATGTCTGGATCGGTGCCGCGCTCGGTGGCCGCCGCGCGCTCCGCCGTGTACTCGGGCGCCGCGGCGAGCCTCGTGGCCAGCTCGCGTAGCCTGGCGATCGCGTCCGCGCTCACGACGCGCCCCCTGTCAGCTCGAGACACGTGCGTCCCAGCGGCGTGAGCGCCGACATCACGGGGCTCAGACCGCCGCCGTACGAGTGCACCAGTGCGCGCCGGTGAACCGATCCGTCTATGCGGAACTGCGCGCCGAGCTCGGAATCGACGGTGATGTATCGCTGAGGTCCAGCCTGCAGGTGACGCAGCCTTGCCACGTGGCATGGCCCGCAGCGCGCCATGATCATCGCGGCGGCCTGGCGCGCCTCGTCGCGCGTCACGACACACCACCTGCCGGCGTCGTCCAGACCACCCGGCCGTGCACCAGGTGGTTGCGGTGGCGGAACTCGTGCCGGCCGTCAGCCGTGCCCATGTACTGCCAGTCCTCGAAGCCGTTGGGCTGGCTGGACGCGCCGAAATGCGAAGCCAGCGCGGCCCACATGCGCTTCCACTCTTGGCTGTTACGCCTCACCGAAGCGATCATCGGATCTCCGACGTCTTGATGATCGCACCGCTCGAGAGAACCAGCATCCACTCACGGTACTTGCGGACCTCGACGATCTCGAGGTCGTCGCCGCGGTACATCACCTTGCTGCCGACCATCTGTACTGCGTGTCGTTTCGTCATGCTGGTAACGTAATACGCGCGTTAGCAGGTGTCAAGCGCGAGATTACGCGTTCACGCGTCGCGGATCACGTACCGGTGGCTTGCCCCGCACCGGCGCCGCAGCTCAGCCAGGAACGGCGCTCCGCTGGCCGGCTGAACCGGCCACGATGCCACCTCGGCCTCCATCTCGCGATCGCTGTACTCGGCCGTGCCGCCATCGAACCTGGCGAGCTCTACCAGGTGATCGGCGTCCTCGACGAAGTAGAGGATCGTCATGGCGAACCATCCGCGATGGCGTCTGCCGCGGCCCGGCCGGCATCCGAGATTCGGTCGCGCGCGGTGAGGCTCGGCTGCGCCAGAAAGCGCTCCTGGTCGCTCTGCCCCATCTGGTCGAAGCGCTGCGGCCTACCGCCCATGGTGACGTGCCCGGGAACCGCCAGCACCGAGGGCTGCTCCTTGAGCAGCGTGGCGCGGTACATCGCGTGTCGGACGGACTCGTCATCTAGGCCGCGCCGTCGCAAAGTGGCCGCCAGATCGGCCAGGTCGAGGTCTCGAATGCGCGCCTCGGTGGTCGGCAGCAACCCCATGCCCACGAACGGCTTGCTCGTGGCGACGGGCTGCTGGATTCCGGCGCGAGACGACGGGAACGCCTGACCGTTGTCGATGGCCACCACGGCCCCGCCTTTCTTGCGCAGGAAGTTCTCCGGGTGACGATCGCGGTTCCCGGTGACGAAGTCGAGCAGGCGCATCTGCTCGGCGGACTCGCGGTCGATCTTGGTCGCCGACCATCCCGGCCGAGCTCGCACGAACGCCTGCACGGACCCCTCGCCGCCTTCGTGGCGGCGGACCGTGGTGGGCGGAACGACGTCGATCCCCATGAGCCGAGCCACATCGTAGGTGGCCGCCTCGCGCAGGTGCATGGTGCCCGGCTGGATCCCGGTTGGCAGTTCGTCGGCTGCCTCTCCGGACGTCGGCTTCCACACGGCAGATCCGCCGCCGCGGAACCTGACAACCTTCGACGCGTTGACGCCACCGCCGAGGTCCTTGGTGCTAGTGATCTCGGCGTGCAGCGCGCGCACCGCGGCGTCCTCGACATCCGGACGCGGCCCGCCGCCGATGCCTGGGGCCGGCCCGCGCTCGCCGCCCTTCGCGAGATGGCCGGCGGGGACCTCAGGCGTCTGCCGCCACTGCACGGGGATCGGCTCGTCGAGGTCGGCTGCGGCGTTGAGCCGGGCGGCGTCCGCTGCGCCATTCACGACGAGGTTGTTGCGCGGCGTGACCCCGATCTGCACCGGCTGCTCGAGCCCGTCGGCGACCTCCTGGTACGCGCGCTCAGCCCGCTCGAGGTCGGCCTCGTAACCAGTGGGCTCGTACCAGCCGTGGTCGGCGATCGCCTGCGGGTCGGCCGCCGGGGTGCTGGCCGGGGCGGTGAGATCTCCGTGCTCCGGGATCTCACCGGCCGGGATCTCAGGTGAGATCTCGGCTGTAACCTTGGGCGACTCGAAGCCGATCGGCAGTGGGCCCGCGCGCTCGGTGTCGGCCTCATCTCCGGCCTGATCGCCCTGGGATTCCTCGGCGGTGGGAGACTGGAATCCGATCCCGGTAGGCGCTGGAGATCCCGCCTCGTCGTCCGATGAGATCTCGGCCTGAGATCCCCGGGATCTCATCCACGCCGCGTTAGTCCGCTGCGCCGCCGTCTCGGTGACCGGCACCCGCCGGCCGTCCTCCCATCGCCAGCCGGGGACGCCCCAGTGGGCGCGCCAAGGCACGAGGACGGCGCGATCGTTGGGGCGGTTGGGCGGCGAGGTCCACTCGCGGCCGACCAAGGAGTCGCCGACCTCGTCGCCCTGGCGGTTGGTTGGCGGCTGCGTGAACGGCTCGCCGGGCGGCGCCACCTGGCCGTGCATTGCCTCCGAGTCGACGCCGACGCGGTCGTCCAGCGGCATGCCTTCGTCGCTCACGTGCTCGGTCCAGCGCGACCACATGTCGCCGTCGAGATCCTCGGCCTGCTCGTCGGCTGCGGCGCGCGCCGACCGGCCGGCGGCCCACGAAAGCTCGGTGCGTACTACACGCTCTGCGCGCCACCACTGCATGTCGCCGACGTTCATGACCCGGTCGATCGCCTGCGTGTGCGTCTCCCCGAGCGAGAGCGACGCCCCGAGCTCCTCCTCCATGCGGCCGACGAGCTGCGCCCCGAACCTCGCCATCGAGGTCGCGTGCACGCGCATCAGGCTTGACACCTGCCCGTCTACCAGCCCGCGGAGCCTGGCGCTCTCGAGCAGCGGCAGCGAGATCACCGCCCCGCTGAAGTGCTTCTCGAGCGCGGCGGCGTCCTGCAGGAGCGTGCGCGCGGCGTGTACTCCGACCTTCGTGGCGCTCTCCTCGACGGCGTCTCCGAGCGGGGCCTGCAGGCGCGCTAGCCCGAGCTTGACCTGCGCGAGCAGCCCGGTCAGCTGCTGGTGCGAGAACGTGCCGGCCGGCGTCGCCCGGATCCGCCGCGTGACGTCCTCGAGCATCCGGTCGTAGAGCGCCCGCACCGGAGCGATCCCCGTGCTTCGCACGAGGCGCTGCAGCTGGTCCTGCTGGTCCAGGATGATCGCGCGGTAGGCCGGGGGCAGCGCGGGCACGACGCCAGCTTACCCCGCCCGTGATCGACGCTTGCGAGGTGGCGCCAACCCAAGTAGCTCAGCCGTCGGCCCGTTCTTGGCCGACCTGACCTGCTCCGGTCTCATGACTGCCATGAGCGGGATGGTTCCGTCGTGCCAAAAGATCTCGACGTCACCTTGCTACACGAGATAGGCCAGCTGCCTTAGCCGCTCGGCCGTCACTGGCTTCATGGAGCAGATCTCCTGAATTGAGCGTTGTAGGCGCGCGCTGCCTTCAGGGTGGCCGATTCCTCCGGTGTTGCCTTGGCGCGCGGTCTACGCGGCAAGCGAGCCCGGCCAGCTGTGGCGCTCGTGTTCGTATCCCGGATCTCGGCACGTTGCCGTCGTGCGTCCGCCTGGAGCACGTCGATGACGTTCGCGGCATGGACCGACGCGCATTCCACGATCCAGCGCTCGAGGGGAACACGCGCGGCGTCGGCGCACCGCGCGAACGCGCGCTCTTGATCTTCGGTCAGCGTGAGCGTGATGGTGCTCATGATAGGTCAGAGATCACCCCGACGATCGGCACCTCGGGTCCTGGCCCACGGTCGATGTCGACGATCGCAAACGAGTAGCCGCGCGCCGCGGCACGCTCGAGCGACGCCTGGCATCCACTGCACGCGAACTGCTCGCTCCAGCGGACCGCCGTCCCCCGCTTAGTCTTCACCGGGTGCACGCGCCGCAGCGCGAGCTCGACCATCGCCCGGTGCCTGAGGTCGGCCGACATGTCAGCGAGCGCGATGAACACCTGCACCCGAAGTACGACGTGGGAGCTACGGCAGCCTCCGCACCGAGCCCCCGGCCAGGCGTCCTCGGCGTAGACCTCGGCGGCTGGGCGGCCTCCGAATAGCTTGCTTCGATGGATGGTGTTGGCCATGGGCTACTCGCTCGCCGGATGGCACGTAGGACATGTGACGGCGCAGTACGGAGGTGACCCCTCGTGCAGCGGGACGTTGACGAACCCGAGCGCCTTGCAGAGCAGCACGGCGTGCTCTGGATTCGTTTGGTCGTAGTCCTGCGACACGGTCATCCTCCCTGCGCGATCAGCAGCATCTCGACCAGGCGCTCCGGCGGAACACCCTGCTCTGAGGCGCGCGCACGAACCTTGGCCCCGACGACGCCGTTGATGATCACTGGCGCCTGCCCAGGCTCGGCTCCGGCCGAGCGCGACGCTCCAGCGAGCGCGTGCGTCAGGATCAGCGTGTTGAGGTCGCACCCGGCGCGCTCCGCTGCGCTCACCAGGAGCGCCTTCTGCTGCCTGCTGCACACCAGCGACACCCGTGCCTTGTCCTCGTCGGCGATCCGTCTTGCCGGCGGCATCAGGCCGCGCTCGCCATCGCCACGCGGTAGCTGGGCTGAGCCTCCGACCTCGGCTGGCTGACCAGCGAGCGAACGATCTGACGACGCCCGGGCCCGCCGTCGCGAACGTAGTCGTACACCGTGTCCGCGATCTGCGCTGGAGGCGGGTCGCCGATCCACCGCAGCTGGAGCACGTACTTGCCCCAGCTGAGATCCCCGCTGCCCCGGCCGGTGCACACCTGAATCAGCGCGGCGGATGCTGTGCGAGGCATGTCGTCCACCCACGATACTTGGATGCCGCCGATCCACGAGCTCATCGGGTCGTGTGGGGCCTGGGGGTCCGGCTCTCGCCGGTCGATTGCCCCGGTGATTCTGAGAGTCGTCATGCGTTCATCTGTGCGCGCGTTTGAGCGCAGTGTCAAGCGCGATGTTGGGCGCGTCATGTGACTGACGTTGTGCGCATGCATCGCGTGATATTCACCGCTCGCTACGCAGCTGCATCAGGCGACCGATGAGATCTCCGGCCGCGTCGCGCGACAGCAAGCCCGCGACCGGCCGACACCCGTGCTGGCACTCGAGGCCGACCGCGGCGCCGTACAGCCGGCAAATCAGCGGCCTGACCTGGTAGATACTGCACCGACCTCGCCGCAGGTACCGGCAGCTCCCGTCGTCAGCCGTGCGCATCACGAGGTTGTCGACCTGCGGCAGCGTCTTCACGCGGCGGCCGGTGAGCTTCTCGATGGCCTCGCGCTCGACCTTGGCGATCGGAATGACGGTGCACTGGTCGGTGCATAGCCCCTTGCATGTGGTTGCGGGGACCGAAGCGTAGATCTCGCGCAGGCTGCTCACCGGCGCCCACCGCGCCGCGCCCGCGGGATCGGTTTCGACCAGACCTCGATGGCTATCCGGATCTCCCGCGCCGCCTGCTCGCACGTCGCCATCCACTGAGCCAGGAAGACGTCGCTGAAGTGGGCGCGGTCGATCGCGTCTATCGCCACCTCGCCTGCTTTCTCGCGGCCGGACCCGAGCGCCGCATCAAGACGATCGGCGATGCCGCGCAGCGCATGGGCCAGCCCATCTGGGATGCGGATCATGGGAGCGTGTCCTCGAAGCGTTCGTGTTGCGGTCCAACGACCTCGACGTTGGCGTCGATCCGTCCTTGGATGACGGCTAACCGAAGACCGATGTTGTTGCCGACGCCGATCTGGTTCACGAGCCAGCCGACGCACGGCAGCTCCTTTCCGACCGGCGTGTCGTGGCATGCCATCACCCGAAGTCCGCTGACCACCAGCTCTCCAGGCTGGGCAATCGTATCGGACAGCGCTCGGTGCTTGATCTCGCAATACCCGTTTGGGATTTCATGCGGATTGCTGCCGGTCTTCCACGGGCACTTCGCGCACTGCTTGCGAGGCCTCATGGCCAGGGCGCCCTGTCTCGCACGATCGTGACCTTCCCGGCCGCGATGCGCGCCTGCTCGTGGAGCGCCCTGACGGCGCGCGTCACCTCGTGGCCGGCGAGCACATGCTCGAGGGCGCGTGCTGCGCGATCGATCGGCTCAAGCACGGTCGAAAGCAGAACATCGGCCTCGATCACCGAGGCCATGCGGTGCGCCCGCTCGGCGCGATCTGCCAGGTCGGTCATGTCGCGTACCTCACATCTCCGCAAACCTCGCGCAGCTTGGACACCGAGAAGTAGCGAGGATGCTCTCGATCCTCGCGCCGGAGTTCCGATGCAAGAACTTCTACTGTGCCGGCATGTCGGTTCGCCTGGCACATGAACTCGGCGTGCCAGCACGAAGCGCAACGACAGGCGGAGCAAACGGTAACGTAGTAGTCGCGTCTCATGGCGCATCTTTCTTGGGAGCATCCGGATCGAGGTGACAGCCGTGCCCGCGGTGCCAGTCGCGCCAGTGCCCGGCGCCGGCCGAGCGCGGCATGGCCCCGTGCGGGCACTCTTTCACGCGGAGCTTGACCTCCTTGGCGTGTTCCTCGTCGTCGAGGTGCTTGCACAGGTCGATGAGCGCGTCGCGCATCGACCGCGCTGTGTCGCGCCCGAGCTCGATGTTCGATACCGTTTGCACGCGGTGGCAGTTCGGGTCGAGCAGCTTTTCGGGTAGCACGTTCTCGTCGGCGATGCAGAACGCCCCGGTGTCGTCGGGGTCATAGTCGACTCGGATCCGAGACCCCGCATCGGCGCGCGGATCCGGGTCAGGGATGATGCGGACGAAGCGTCGCCCGCTCACGGCCTGACTCCTGGCGCGGACGGGAACACGTTCCAGATCTTTGCCTCGTTGACCGCGTCGAGCCCGTTGCTCTGCAGCCAACCGAGGCCGTCGTGGTCCAGGTACCAGCGGCCGTCGTGGCTGGTGATCAGCTTCATGAAGGCCATGTCGGACAGCAGATCATCGGTGTCGCGCCGCTGCGGCGACTTCGATCCGTCGCCGATCGCCGTGCCGATCTGGTTCGCCGTCTTGGGTCCGCTGCGCAGCGCGCACAGCACGGCGATGGCCCGTGGCCTGAGGTCGCCGGCTCGGCCGCGCGCCGCCTTCTTCTTGAGCTTGTCGATCTGCTCGACGAGCCCGTCGTGCTCCCACGCCGTGCGGATGTTGCCGAGCGTGATGTCGACGACGGTCCGCAACGGCGCGTCAGGCGCGCATGCCGTGCCGAGAGCCTCGCGAATGTGCGCGAACTCGGCCAGTAGCTCGTGGTGCTTCACAGAACCTCCCATGTGCGGCCGTGGGCCGCTGCATTGCTGGCGATCGACGGCCACCCTGACCTACGATCCACGCGGACCTCGCAAACCCGGCGTGTGAGGGCCGCCGCGTCATCGCTGCGCCGGATGAACTCCTCCACCGAGAGCCCGGCCTTGGCAGCCTTCGCGGCGATCATCGCCTGCCGGTACGCATCGAGCTTTGTCACGCTCTCTATGTAATACGTCATCACGTTAGCGTCAACATCAGCGATTACGATTTCAACGCTTGACTCGTGAACGCTTACGAATTACGATTTAACACATGAGCATCTCCAAGCGTCCCACGTTCACCAAGTAATGGATCGCTCTCGCTGGCGCGTACGAGAGCGCCGCCAATGCCGTTCGCCGCGCAGACTACGATGACGCGATCTCGAGCGACGCGTACGCCAAGCTCGTACAGCGCGTAGAGGCCGAGCGCGATGCATGGAGGGAGGTGGTCGCTGGATCAACTGACGATGTGGTGTCCCTCGCTGATAGCTTCCTTGCCGGCGGAGAGTCTCCGCCATTGCACCCCGATACGACCGTCCGGCTGGCCAGAGCGGTCATCAAGCTGCGGTCCGAGATCGATGCCGTCGATGCGGCGCTGGATATGGGTGGCATCGAGCGCGCGTTCGACCGCTATCAGAAACGACCGGCCACGCGGTTACAGCGGATCGACCACGCGATCGCTACGCGCTCCGCATTGCGCGCCGAGTTGGACGACGCCCGCGATAGGATCGAGGAACTCGAGGGCGAGACCGAAGTGCTGAGCGTTGCGCGCGACGCGGCGACCAGCAATGCCGAGCACTACGAAACGCGAACTGGTCGACCTGCGCCGCCGGTTCGACGACCTCCAGCGGGACCGCGATCGGCTGCAGGAAGACATCGACACGAGAGATCGCAAGATCCGCGACGTCGAGCGCGAGCTTCAGCGCGCCCGCTACTGATCAGGAGCCGGATCCAGCCGGTGGCGGGCTCGCGATCGCCTGCAGCGCGGTGGCGGCGGCGTCGATCTTCCCGTTCGACGTGTCGATCTCGTTGCTCTGCGCCGTGAGCGTGTCCGACGCGGCACCGATCGCTCTGACCGCAGCCGAGGTGCGGCCATCGATGGCGGCCAGCGTGTCGAACACCGATTGCGGGATCTGTCCCTGCCCGCCGAGCTGGTCGCGGAGCTGCTGCACCAGCGTGCCGACGCCGCCGATCTGCTGGGCGACGCCGTCGAGCTTGGTCGACTCGGCGTCGAGCTTACCCTGGACCGTGGCCAGCGAGGCGGTCTCGGTGGCGAGCCCTGCGGCGATGTTGGTGGTGTCGGTGTCGATCTTCGCGAGCGCGGCCTGGAGATCTTGCACGGTGTTCATGAGAATCAGCTCCTGAGCGAGAGTTTCACGGACGTCGTGGGCGATGCCCGCCTGTCCGGTCGCGAGCGCGTCGACCTTCCTGGTCAACGCGTCGAAGGCGGCCTTTACATCTGCGTCCATGGCGGGAAACCCTGCCCGAGCGCCGCGCTCAGCGCTACCTGTCGGCGCCGCTTTCGTCGTCGGCGATGACGCGCACGCGCAGCGACGCCAGCCGACCGGCGATCCGGATCAGCCACGCCGCGATCCGTCGCCGCCATCGCGCCGGGCGCGGCGTGCGAGAGAACCTGACCTCTAGCTCTCCGCGGGGCCCGGCGATCGGCACGCACATCACTTGGACCAGGACGTCCCTCATGGTCATGAGTTGACCACGGGACCGACGCCAACCAGGCCGAGCCCGGCGGTGTTCAGGATCTGGTTGGCCCGTTCCAACGAGACGTCGCTGAAGCCGACGACCAGGCCAGCATCCTCGGCGCGCTTCCAGCAAATGTCCTGGCACTCCTGAGAGCAGTAGGAGTCCATGTACGGTCGCCCATCCCGTCGTAGGAACGGCTCGCCGCTCGCCAGTGGTAGTCGATTGGGGCGCGCCGGACCGCCGCACTGGCGGCACTTGCCGTAGCAGGCGCCCGGCCACTTGCAGTCCGAGCATCCGCACGTCTCGCACTCGAGGATGTCGCAGGCTGCATCCCCGCAGTGACACGGCCGCATTCCGGGCGTCACGATCCAACCTTAACCGGGTTTTGGTAGCGCCGCGTGACCGGCGCTCGGCGGCAGATGTCCTGGCGGCGCAGCCCCCGCGCCGCCAGGCGCCGGTGATGGCTTTCCGGCACTGAGGAGCGCCTCGGTGAGCGCGTCATCGGCGGCGCCGCCCTCGGCCTGCAGGCGCTTGAGCGCCGCGGCTGGGTCGTCGATCCCGAAGAAGGGCGCCACGTATTCCACGGCGCTCTGCTGGTCGATCACGCGAGCGGAGCGCGCCGAGGCGATCGCCGTGGCCGCGGCCGTGGCGTCGGTGGGCCCGCGCTTGATCCACTCCGGCCACGCCAGCTCGACTAAGTCGTCGGAGAACGCGGCGAGCCAGGCCGGCATGTCGCGCGCGACCGGCGACTGCCCGGCTCGCTGGGCCGGGGGCAGCACGGTCATCGGGACCGCGGCGAGCCCTGTTGTCGGATCGAGCGCGGGCGAGCGGCGCAGCGCGAGGAACGCGCGGACGATCTTCGCGATGAGCGGCTTGGCGCCGTTCTCGCCGTACTGCTCGCGGAAGATGTCGCCCCGCTCGTGCATCGGAGAGTACCGGCGCTCCACTTCGGTCGCCGTCATCGTCCCCTCGCTGAGCTCGCTGTCGAGCACGACCTGGACGACCTCGAGCGCGTTCCGCCGGTGCACGTCGGCGACCTTCAGCGCGGCCTCGACCCCGGAACCGGTCATCTCGACGTACTGCGCCGATCCCCCCTTCTCGGCCTTGAGAGCGTTGCGGGAGCCCTTCTTCACTGAGTCCTGCTTCCATTCGTCGCTGAAGATCCCAAGCGTCGGGTCGGCGTTCTCGACCGCGCCCTGGTCGGCCTGCGAGAGCAGCCGGTCGATCGCCTCCTGCGCCTCGAAGATCCCGAGGCAGTCGGGGTCGCCGTCGACGTCATCGGTCGGCGTGTTGCGGATCCAGACCGCGGGGCACTCACCGAACCCGTGGGGCCCGCCCGTTGCCGGCGTCCAGCTCGGTTCGTCGCCATCGCCCACGAGCTCGGCGCGGTACACGATATCCTGCTGCGCGTCGATCGTCCGCCGGTACCAGTACCAGACCTGCTCCATCACGCCGTCGGGACGCCGCTGCTCGCGGGGGTACTGGTAGCGGATCTCGAGCGCCGAGATCTCCCCGGTCTCCGGGTCGATGAACTCCGGGGTGCACCACCGGGCATCGTGCACCGAGATCAGCGGCTTGCCGCCGCGGAACCTGAACGACATCGCAACCGACCCGATGGCGCCGCCGAGCGTGCGCGCGTTTGCCATCTTGATCCACAGCCGGCCCGCGCTGATCAGCCCCTCCACCCACGACTGCAGATCGGGGTCCCCGGCGACGCGGGCCTGGGGGTGCATTTTCGAGCTGAACAGCAGCCCGGTGAACCGGTTCACGACGCTGCGGGTGAGGTGATACGGCGCCCGCGGCATCCGCAGGTCAAGCGGCATCTCGTCGTACATGCCGGACGGGTCCCAGAACCCCATCGGCAGCACCGTCGAGCGAGCTATCGTCTCCCGCTCGATCGGCGACAACACCTTCCTGCCCGACCAGTCGACGGTGCGCGAATCGTACTGCGTGCAGCAGTAGAAGCTGTAGTACCGGTTGAGCTCCAGCTGCCGCGGCGACATCCCCATGCGGGCGATCCGCGCCTGCTGGATGTCATGCATCACCATCCCGCCGGCGTAGGCGGTCAGGGGGCTGTAGGTCGGCGCCACGGTGCGCAGGATCGCGGACCGGCGCGTCGGCGGGCAACGTCAGCGCGTCCTGGTTGGATCTGGCGGCCGAATCCCGACAATCCGCTTGCCCTTGTTGGCGGCGACCACGAGCTGGTCGAGCTCCTGATCGAGGATCCACCGAATCCTCGCCTCGCCATCCGGAACCGGATCGCCGTTTACGATCGGCACCTGGTGCGTAGCGCAGGCGGACACGATGACGTCGCCGTATTCCTCGCTGCGCTCCCAGACGCATCCGCAGGTCGTGGTGCTCACGTTCGCCTCTTTCGCTTCTGGTAGCCGGCGCCGCTCGTCGCGAATCGTGCACCTTCGCGGGCCAGCCAGCAGTTGTGGACTGCGATCCCCTCAGCCACGTACGACTCGTCCTCCTCCACGTGGAGATTGAAGACCTGACCGGTGTACGGGTGGCTCCTGATGCTGGATAGCCGCACTGCCACCCCTCCGACCTGGGGGATCGAGCAGGAGTTGGTGCGCGTCCTCAGCGGCGCCCATCTGTCTCCCCAGCGTTGTAGTTCTTCCGGTCGCGCATCGAGTAGCAGTTCGGTCGAGTCCGTAGCTGACAGCGCGAGCTCCTGCGCCGGCTTGTGACCGCAAGGGATGCCCTGGAACGTTCCTGTTTGATCGAATGGCTGCACCGACGTGCCAAGCCCGAGACGCCACAGGAATTGTTGCATCTGGTATATCAGCGAGCGCGAGATGCTGACGCCTCGAAGGCGAGGCGTTCCATCCCGATAGCCAAGACAGCCATCACCGACGAACCATCCGCGCACAATCTGTGACCCGGTTAGCGCGGGCAACGCCATCCACCCCCATGGCAGCGCCTTGTGTTCCTTCTTGCCAAACGGCCTGAACTCGTTGGCCGCGCGCTTCGATTGCACGCTGACGGTCATCCCGCCGTGGCCGGCCCGCGTGTAGATGCTCGTCTTGGCCCCCCAACGCTTCATTGCATGATCCCGGACGAAGTCGGCCAGGTAGGTCTCTTTCCGGTGAAACGCGAAGTTCAATTGGTGATCTCCGGCCCAGCCTTCCGCGAGATATAGCCCGGCCAGAAATGCATAGTCGTCGTCTACTGTCGGGGCGATCCATGGCCACGGTGACACTGGAGCAAGGACAAAGTCGCCTGCCATCTTCCGTCCGGCGCGCAGATCTTCTGCGGGGACAAAGTCCCACGAGGCGCGATCGGGGACGAGTCTATTGGTTCTCTCACGCGTCGTCATTCGCGGCAGCGCGCGGTACACCGGATGTTCTCCGGTGACCTGGAGCGTCCGCATGCCCTTAGGCTTGACCTCGAAGACGTCGCCCTCGTAGGGCCGCGACATCGTCTGGCTGACCGGACGCCAGCGCCCGCGGTGCGTCAGCACCTGATCGCCGATAACGACGTTCTCGATCGGAACCAGACCACGCGCCGTGGTGATCAATTGCCCAGGGGTCAAACAGGCGATGAGCCGATCCCCGGTGTGGCTCTTGGGGTCGTACCGCAGCATCTCACCGATCAGCGCCCTGACCTCCGGGTGCATGTCTGCCATGATTCCCTTGGTCTCCCCGCCGCGGTTCGGGATAACCCACTTACCGGCGCTGAACTCGATCGCGAGAGACTCGATACCGAAGCTCGGGTCGTACTTGTTCTTCCCGGTGTAGAATGCGCGCGTCGGTACAGCGCTCTTCTCATTGACAAACTGCCGGATAAAAAGCTGGGCTCCGTTGCTCTCTACGATTACCTGTGAGTTGTAGCGGCGGTTCGCGTCAATGATTCGATCGACGAGCTCGGGGCCAGGCCAGCGCCCGGACTCCACGTCCAACAGCGATCGCACGCCGTCCTTCTCGCGCACGGCGATCGTCACGATCGCGGATAGGTCGGTGCGCTTCTTCCGATGCCGCTTGAGCTCGGCCGCCGCGATGTCAACGCCGGTCACCGTGCGCCAGCCTGGCGGGACCGCAGCGAGCGAGTACGCCAGATCGACGCCGTCGCCGTTGGCCAGCGCCTTGTTGATGTACGCCTCCTTGAAGCGCCGATCGGCGTCAGCGACCGGATCGCAGAACATCGAGCGCCGGCTCTCGATCGGTCCGCGGTTCTCGATCTCGGCCTCGATGCGCTCCTCGGGCCACATCTCGGGCCAGGCGAGATTCCCCGCGGCGTCGCGCACCGGGAACTTCTTCGAGAACGTGCGCCGCTCGGAGGCGTAGCGGTGCATGGCGTCGTCTGGGTGCCAAGCGTTGCCGACGAACCAGATCCGGCCGCGCGTCGTCCGCCGGCCCTCGATGGTGCTCTTGAGCCAGCCGTAGTACTTATCGCGCTGCTCCTCAGTGTGCGTGTTCTCCGCCGTGAGGTAGTCGTCGACGATGATCAGGTCGTAGCGGCCACCGAGCACGTTGCCGCCGAATCCGCACGCCTGGACCGTCGGGTCTTTCGCGCCGATCGAAGAGCGCTTGACGATGAATGCCTCGTTGGTCCACAGCCCGCTGCTGTCGCTCTTGTCGGGCTGGATCCCGGGGAACACCAGCCGGAACTCGACGCTGCGCTCGATGTAGCCCTTGAGCGACCGGACGATCTTCCGCGCCGGCCCCGCGGCGCTCGACAGGATCAGGATCCGGATGTTGGGGTTCTTGCCGATCTCCCAAAGCACGCGGCCTACCGACACCTCCGAGGTCTTCGCGAGCTCGGTCGCCGACCACAGCACCACGCGATCGTGCTCGGTGAGGATGTCGTGCCACTCCTCGTGGATCGTCGCGAGCCGCACCGGCTCGTTGGTGTCCTCGGTGCGCAGCACGCTCTGGCAGAACACCGCGGGGTCCCGCTGGGCGGTCTCGGCGAGCCGCGCCAGCGCCGGCCCGAGCTGCTGAGCCTCGTCGATCAGCCGGCGGTGATCGCGTCGATCAGTTCGCGTCACCGGGCTCCACGCCGAGTTCGGGCTCTGCGTCTTCATCGTCTTCGACGTCCGACGAGGTCGCGTCGATCACCGGCGGCGGCTGCGGGGCCGACGTGAGCGCCCCGCGGCGCACGGCCATATCGGCGAGCGCGGCGGCGTGCTGGATGAGCCGCAGCGCCTCCTCTGGAGTCGCGACGGTCGAGCTCGCCGGCAGCAACGTACTCGCGTCGAACGCGTAGGCCCCATCGATGCGCGCGATCTTGTCGAGCGCGGCCACGCCGGCGGTCAGGAATCCGGCCGCCTTGGCCGTGAGCTTGGGGTCGTAGGACAGCTCGAGCGCGCGCCGCGCGAACAACGTGAGCATCCCGCGGGTGCGCGCCTGCTTGCGAGACTTCGGCGCCGTGACCTCGCCGTCGATGCGCTCCAGCGCCTTCTCGAGGATGATTCGAGCGCCCGCCCGGTTGGTCTTCCAGTCCTTGTCGGGGGTCTCCGTCATCATCCACCCGACGACCTGGGCCGGCGTGTATCCGCGATCGAGCATGTCGCGGGCGCCCTCGACACGCTGCTCTGGCGTGCTCTTGGGGCGCGGCGCCGGCTTCGCGCTGACCTCGGCCGGCTGCGGCGCAGGCATGTCTGGCTGCGCGGGCTTGGGATCCCCTTCCGCCACCGGCTACACCGCCGACGAGTGCCCGAGCCCGGTCACGACGTCGAGCGCCGACAGCTTGGCGAGCCGCGCGTGCTCGATGACTAGCCACCGCAGGGGGTCGGAGCCGGCGATCTGCAGAGTGATCCGCGCCTGGCGCTCGCGAGCGTCGATCTCGACCACGCCGGCCAGCGCCGACCCGGCCACGAAACGGCGCACGGTGCCGATGATCCTTACCCCGTATCGCGCGGCCTCCTCGCGAGAGATCTTCTCCTGCTTGTCGCGGTAGATCTCGCCGTGCAGGGCCAGTACGCAGCCGGCAGGCACGGCACGCCGCTGGACTTCGTCGGCGATTCGCAGCTGCGCGAAGGTCGCGAACATCGCGAGGTGCCGGTCGCAGATCTGGAGCCCGTCCTTCCACGCCCGCTGCGACACGACGACCAGCTCGGCGCACGCCTCGCCGATGTCGCTGACCGCCCACCAGCGCGCCCCCAGCGCTCGCTGCATTAGCTCGACCAGGCCGCCGTCGCGGAATGGGTGGCGCTCGCACGCCGGGCAGATGCTCACCAAACCAGGATAACACGCCCTCAGCGGTCAAATCATAGGTCGTCAGCCGTGAGCTCCCCAGGCGGGCGCCACCCGCGGCCACGCAGCGCCCCGCTCGCGATCCACTCGACGAGGGGCGGCAGGTCCAGCGCCAGCGTGCCGATCGGGTACCGCGGGTCGAGCACCGGGTAGAGCTGCACCGGCGGGTCTCCGAGGTCTGCGGCGTCGCGGATCCCGAAGTACGATAGGTGGCCGGCGCGCGCCATGCCCGCGAGGATCTCCGCGACCGCGACCTCGCGCCCGGCAACCAGATCCGGCGTGACCGGTCGGCCGGCGCGCTCGCGCACCGCGTGGACAGCAACCCACTGCAGCAGGACGCCAAGGCAATGCCGCTCTCCCCGCTGCCGCTCCCGGATGGCCTTCTGCGCCGCGAGCTTCATCTCAAAAGGACCCCTCTTACCACCAGCGCAGTCCGCTCACGCTCGGCGATCTCCGAGGGCTGTTCGACATTACATGGGTCATGTGTTGACTGGTCGAACTGCCGAGGGGCTCGGACGTTACCCATGCCGGGTAGGATTACCGTAATACGCAATCCACCAGGCGTCAAGCTATCGGGTGGTACGGGCTCGAAACGTCGCGTCGTACGGCAGGGAGCGGAATAGGCTAGGCATGTCGCGTGGAGTCGTCTCGTGTGGTGACGGGTTGCTACGCGTTGGCATGTCGCTCCGGTCTACTATGCGTTCGCTGTTGGGATGGGGTGTTCTGAGTAGTCGCTCCGTACGGGCGGGTGACGACGTGGGACGGCTCGTCGCAACAGCACGGATGGGCGCGGTTTGGGTAGTCGCATCGCAGCTGCGCCTGCATGGCTCGGCATGTCGCTCGGGCACGGCCAGGTGCACGTTGGGAAGTCGCGAGGCATCGGAGCGGCAGGCGCGGGTGTTGGGCTGGCCAGTCGCCACGGTCTGCGATGGTCCGGTTTGTCGCACTGCTCGCGCTCGGTGTGCCCTGGCCAGTCGCCATGAGGCGGTCCGGTCCGGTTTGTCGCGCTGTTCTGTCGTGCCTTGACCTTGGTAGTCGCTATGGGGATGCTGTAGCACGGTCCGTCGCGATGCAGCGGCACGGTCAGTTCTGGGCTGGTCCGTCGCGATGCAGGGGTATAGAAGGGCCGGCATTGTCTCGCTGTCAGGTGGTGACCAGGCATGACCAGTCGCTCGGGCGGGGCAGGGAGCGGAAGGGCAGGCATTGTCGCGTCGAGACGGCTTGGTCGGATCAGTCGCCTCGCGTAGAACCGTCGTTGCTCGGGCTTGTCGCCTTGCTCGTAACGGTCTCGGGTTGGGAAGTCGCCGGGCCCAGGAAAGGACGGGCCGGAATAGTCACGATGACGCGAAGTGATCGCGAAGGATAGGCAAGTCGCAGCGCACGCGAGACGATTTCGATCGGCCAGACAAGTCGTGCAGCCTTGACATAGGTAGTCGCCCAGCATGGATGAGCGAAGGATAGTCGCTGTGGGCGGATCAGACTGGAAAGGACACGTCGCTATGTTGCTTGTCGCACTGCGCGGCGAGGACACGGATAGAGGACACGGATAGTCGCCACGGCGAGGCCGGCCGCCGTTACGAGTAGGGTAGTCACGCAGCATCCGATCGACTTGTCACCAGGGCCTCGCGGCTCACCCGGCCTGCCCCGTCACGGGCTACGCTGCGGCGGTGTCGCTGACGCCGAGATCCTCCATCGACAGGATATCGAACTTGCCGATCCCCTGTGAGCGAGACGCGCCGATCCCGTGCTCTGCGGCGTGCAGCAGCGACGCGGCGAGCGATTCGTCTGGTAGCTTGCCTTCGATCTCCTTCGCGATGGCGATCTCGAACTCGATGATCGGCTGCTTCAGGTACTCGTTGCGCTTGATCGACGCGAGCTTCTGCCCGCGGATTTCGCTGTGACACACCGACGTCGCAATGCCGTCGGGAGCAGCGCCGAGATAAATATAATCGCGCTCAACGGGCGCAGAGCCCTCCGGCGGCACGCTGTACACGAACAGCGCCTCGGCGATCGACACGCGGGATCCGAGGTGGGCCTGGCGAAACCCGAGAACCGACCAGTTTTCCTTGAGCATCGCCTTCAGGTTGTTGGTCGGGAACCAGATCCCATCCTTTCCCGGGCGCCGGTGGAACTGGCAAATCCCCTCCTCGGATACCCGCTCCGCGGCCTCTGCGCGCGCCGTCGGGTCGTCCGGGATGGCCTCGATCTGGTCGCCGAGTCCTCGAGCGGCGAGCATCGCGTTCGCTGCGTCGAGGTGGCGCGGCTGACCGCCGTACAGGAGCTCGCGGAGCTGGATCTTGATGCGGATCCTCCTCCACTTGTTGGAGGCCACCTGCTTCAGCAGGTTGTCCCACTGCATGCGGTTCTTGGGCTGGATGATCGCTGGTGTCTTCGGAGATGGGGCGTCGGGGGCGTCCGGCGCTTTAGGCTTGCGTGCCATGATGGTGTCCTTGTTGGTGTCGGCACCCGAGCCGACGTTGCATACTTGCGTATTACGCATACGCGTGTCAACTACGAACGCGTAATACATCTACCGTCAACGCGCCGCGGCGATCGTGCATGCCGGACAGAGGTCACGATCGCCATCGGCCTCGAGAACCAGCTCCCGCGCCGTCGTCCTGCCCAGTGACCAGCGCGCCCGGCGGGCGAGATCGCCGATGCTCTGCCGGAGCTCGGCGTCGCCAACCGTGAGCGTGGACGCCACCAGCAACGCTGCTCCGCATCGGTCGCAGCTCAGCCGCATCCAGTGCCGGTCGCGCGGATCGGCCTGGGGCTCGACCGCCTGCTGGCTGGCGTCCTTGGCCTGCCGGAGCGCCGCACCAAGCCCGGCCACGCGCTGCTCGAGGACGCGGCAATCCGTGCAGTCGCTCATCGGCGACCTTGGCGACGCCAACGCATCCGCGTTCGCTGCCGGCCGGTGATTGGGCGGTTACACCTCGAACACGGCACTCCATAGCACACATGGCCGCACGGCCGGCGAGGGAGATACCCGTGCTCCCAACACTCGCGCGTGGAGTCGTACCTGCACGGCTTTGCGTTGTACTCGGCAGCCGCCCGATCGCGGGATGCACGTTCTTCTGGCGTGTTCCACTCCGCGAGCAGATCGTCAATCGTCGTTGGCGTCATGGCTCGCCCGTACTGCCGTCGCCCGGCACCGCGATCCCGTGCCGCTTCCTGATCGCCGCGATGATCCCGGCAGCCTCGCCGTCGCTTGCGTCTTCCCAGCCGGCGAGCGCGATGGCGAGGTCATCACGAGTTGCTGCCAGGTCGCGCTGTGTTGCGGATGGCGCGACCGCGCGAGCTGCTGGTTCGCTTCGCTGGCTGCGCGCGATGACCTCCGGGGCCCGGCGCTTACTGGCCAGCACCGCGGGTCCCTGGATGCCGAGACCAGAGCGGCTCACAGCGGCCTCGGGTGGTACTTGCGGTTGCTCGCGATGTGCCCCTCGATCCCGCAGCGCGTACAGGCGGTGTGCTTGCGGAGCCTATCGATCCGCTGCTCGCCGGCCTCCTCGTGGTCGGCTGCGCGGGCACGCCGCACCAGGTCGGCAACCTGTTCCGGCGTCATCGGAATCGGCTCCACCACCACCTGTGTGGCAACCGGCTCCGGCGAAGGCGCCGAGATGCGACCTCGCACGTCGGCGCGCCGCCGGTCGAGGTCGTCGCGCTTCGGCGGCGTGTACCCGGCCACGATGACCGCGCCCCATCTGCTCGTGCCGGTAGGGGTCACGATCGTTGCGCTGAGTGATGGCGTGGGAAGTCCGATCACGCGCCGCGCGCTGCGATCAGCGCCCTCCGGTGCCGGTCGATCTCGTCCACGGTCCCATCCGGCCAGCCGAACACCATCTGGAGATCCTCGAGCACGTCGCGCTCGTGGCCCACCAGCACACCGTAGACCCAGGCGAGGCACGGGCTGCGCTGCCAGTTCATCCCGCTGGTGGCGACCACGGCGGTGAGCGCAGAGAGCGCGCCGGCGGCTGCCATGACCTCGCCGACCTCCGCCGCCGGGGACTGCATCGGGATGCGCAGCGCCCACATCCCGTCTCCGCGGTCGAGCCACTCGCCGACCTTCATGCTGTGACCGCGGTGATCCTCGACCTCCACGAATCTCCCTGATGTTGGCCCCGGTGGCCAGTCGCACACCACGTCGATGAACTCGATACGATCTCGAGTCGAGGTCTCATCCGCATCGGAAGCCAGCGCACGGAACGCGTATACGTCCGAGACCGGTGACCTGCGTGCAGCGTCTTCGGGATGCTTCTCGTGGTATCGCTGTTGCGCTTCCGGGCTCGTCGTGCCGGGATGGACGATCACGTTGCACGTCTCGCATTCGACGCGATACCGCGGCCGACTGGAATGGAACGCGGTTTCACCGGTAGGTGTCAATTGGAAGCTATGAGCTGATCGGTGGTCGGTGGTCGGAGCCGGATTCGAATCGGCCAGGGTAGCGGCTGCGCTTGCTACGTCCTCAGGGTCAGCGCCTTTCATCATCTCGGCAACCATCTCCCCGTGCTCTCGCACGAGCTGGGCAACGCGCTCCGCAACGGGCACCTGCTCGTCACCAGGCGGTAGGGCGGCGCGAGCTTGGACCAGGGCGTGATGTTCGCGTTCGACTGCGGCGACGAGATCCTTCCACCCGGCACGCTCCCACCCGCTGTAGTCGAGCGCGGAGGCGACGAGCTCGTGCATCTTCTCGTTGTGCTGTTCTGCGGTCAGCGCCGCTGTCTCGGCGCGCTTTCGCCGCTCCTCAGATTGCGTGAGCTCCGCCGTCAGGCGGTTGTATTCCACTTTCCAATCTACCGGGTCGTCGAGCTTACCTGCCATTCGTAAGACGCCGCGCTCGATGACATGCATCTCCCTGAATGCGATCGCCTCCATGGCCGCCGCCTGCTGGCGCTCGGGAAGCAGCTCGATATCGCCGAGCGACCTAAGTAGGTCTCCGATTACCGTGTGTGCTCGCTCGAGGCGAGCTTCGAGAGCGGCTTCATCACCCATTCGCCGAATATGCCGGCGCGGTCGGCGAATGTCAACGAACCCTTGCGGGCCCCTCTTACCGCCCGGTCGCGCTGCAGCGTGCCAGGATGACGGTCTCGTAGGCTGATCGGAATCCGTTTTCTCCGGCACCCATTAGCCGGCGGAGAATCACAGCGAGGGCTACGACGTTGGCCTTTCGGCCCAAGGTAGCGCGAGCTGGATTTGAACCAGCGACCTTCGGGTTATGAGCCCGACGGGAACGACCAGGCTTCCCTACCGCGCGACTCCTTGTACCTCCACGGTCCGCCGGCGGTCAAGCGAAGACAGCTTCGTGGCACACGATCTCGAGCATGCGACCAATCAGGTGGCGTTCCGTCTCGCGCGCAATCGGTACGCCGTAGGCTTTACCTTGAACACCTTGCGACAATTCGGACATCCGGCGAACAGGAGTGGTAGCGTCTGATGCTGGCGCGAATGCTCTGCATTCGAGACAAGATCGAGGTTTTCTTGAGCGTCGTCAGTCTTGTCGTGGTTCACATGATGTACGACCTCTTCAGGATCGAGCAGCCTGCCGATCCGGTTCTCTACGATCACACGATGAAGCGGGTATAGTCCCTTGGTATTTCTGCGCGGGTGAGGAGGGTCGGTCCTACAGTAACGATACCCTCCGCCCTTGCACACCGACACGATCATAAACGGCGGGCCGTCGGGATGTGGCTGGCTGGTGTCGTTCGGCGTCGTCATGCTGATGATCGTTTTACCATGGCCACCGATCAAGCATCCGCGCTCGTCAGGGCGCTCGTCGCCAAGCGTCAACAGCCGAGCTCGCCGGGCGGCGCGCGCGCTTTGGTGCGTCGCATCATCGAGCCCAACCTCGATGAGAACGACCTCAGCATCCAGCCTCCAGACGTCGGGCCAATCCGTGAGGAGTTCGAGAAGCTCCGACGCGAGTTTTGGTCCAATCACTTCGCGTACGCCGACCCATGGATCGGCCGGTCGCGCACGTACGATCCGACCGGCAAGTACAACTGCGGGCGCTGCAACATGGTCGACGCGGTCCGCTGCCTGCTGCTCAAGGTCCCGGAGATCGACCCGGTCGGCGGTAGCTGCTCGCACTGGGAGGACCAGTGCGCCGGTGACGCCGAGATGCCGGTCCACGCGATCCCTCCTGAAGGCGCCGCGTACGCCGAGACCGGCCCCGACGGCTGGGGATGCGTCCGTTGCTGGTGGGCAGAGCCGGCGATCGCACCGGACAGCATGGGCAGGACGCTGTACTGCCGGCGGGCTGACTGCCGGGTACTCGAGACGGCGTGCTGCGCGATCAACAGCGCTGATCAGCCATCGTTCGAGGCTGCCGTCGCGTCGCTGGGATCGGATTGATCCGCCGCGACGAGCGCGTCGAGCCTCCGCTGTGCGTCGCTGCCGATCTTGATGGCGAGACGCAGGCACTCGACGCAGTTGACCTCGTCGATCCACGCTCCATCGTCGGTCCACGTGACTCGATCGAGGTCGATGTTCGTGTAGTCGTGTGCTGACTCCTCGTCGCACAAGTTTGAGCAGCGCTCCTCAGACTCGCCGAGGTGCACAAGCGATCGCACCGCGATGATCTGGTCGAGCTGCGCGCGCAGCGCCGGGTCATCCGTGCTCGAACGCATTTCACGCGCGAGCGCAAGCACGCCAGGCGACGGTGGCCAGCGTGTCTCAAGCTCGCGTTCGAGCGCTACGGTCTCACGCGGCCAGTTCTCACGCTGTCTCATCGCGTCCTCGCGTTGGCGTACTTCGCCCAGCGCTCGGCGTCCTCCCATGGGTTACCCTTGGTCGGGTCAGGCTCGAACGGCTTGAGCCCTGGGTCCTGGCTGCCGCTGATTCCCGCCAGGAACGCGCTCAGGCACCCGCCGTTCTCGAGCTGGCGCCGGACGAGTTCGCGCTGCTGCGCGGTCAGGCGAGGATGCCGGCGAGGCACCCCAATACCCGGCGAGGTGACCTCTACCAGATCTTCGGTGTCGATTCGATACAGCTGCGGTGTGGTGCGCATGGCGATCACCCAGCCTCCCCGAGATCCACAGGCCATGACACGCCGTCGACCTCGACAGCCATCCTGCGCTCGCGGTTGTACCGGATCCGGTAGACCTGCTCTCGCAGGAGGTCAATGCCGGGAGGAGGCGCGATCTTGGCGAACCGCGAACCCATCGCCGAAGGTCTCTCCGGACGCGGCGCGATGTCGGCCGCGACCTCCGCATACGACCGCCCGGTGATTGCCACGGTCGCGCGCTCGAACGCGTCCTGCACGCGCCGCTGCGCCATCCGACCCAGGTTGTGCGTGTGCTCGCACCACGCGATCGCCGTCTTGTCGGCCGCAGTGTCTTTGTTGACGCCGCCGCGCCGCGACCGCCACCCGACGTTTCTCCCGCGCTCCACGGCCTCCTGCAGGTCCGGGTCGCCGCTCACCACCGCGATCAGCAGGGACTCCTCGGTCAGCCCGGCCAGCACATCGTCGCACAGCTGCTCGAGCTCGGTGTCGCCGCGCTCGGCCGCGTAGGTCGCGACGTGCTCGACGAGCTCTGGGCGATCGAGGCGGGTCATGGCGTCACCGTCGGCAGCGTGTGGGCTGCCAGCAACCATCTGCAGGCGTCCTCATCGATGCAGCCGGCGTTCTTTGCGGCCACGAACAGGAGGCCAGCGATCAGCTGGACCACCGTCACGGCTGCCTCCTGCGCCAGATTGCAGCGCTCACCATCGCGCCGACCGCGAGCCCGGTGAACAGCCCAGCAAGGTAGAGGTGCCACATGGATCAAAACTCCTGCCCGTCGGCAGCCATCATCGCCGCGCGATCGAAGGCGCGGTCTACGGTGGCCGCGCGCGCGATCCGCGACAGGCGACCATTGACGCGGTGGGTACCGATGCCATGCTCGCGGTCGAGCCGGTCAGCGAGCTGCTCGGCAAGCTCGGGGTTGAGCACCGGGCGGGATAGCTGCGGGCCGACGCCGGGGCCGGTCACGAGGTTGGACGCGAGGTGCGAGTAGCGGTCTGAGCTCGTCATGCTGGTAACGTAATACGCGCGCGTCATGGTGTCAAGCGATAGATTACGTGTTCACATTACCCCGGGCCTTCGAGCGCGTCACGCCGTCGCGCTTCGTCTTCGGCGGATCCCGGCTGGCAAACGCCGCACCCACGGCAGCCATCCATCGCGCACGGCTGGTCGGATTCCGCTGCCGTGACGTCAAGCTCGACCGTCTGTATGCCAGACGCGACATCCGGGTGGAGATCAACGACCTCTGGCACGGCGGGCACCTCGATGAGGCCAGTGCCTGTCGTCACCTGAACTCGGACGTCGGCCGCCGCGTTCAGGATCGGCCTGGCCCACTCCGCCCAGTCTTTGGCCCCGCCGCGCTTGACCGCCGCGAGCTGGGCATCGTGCTCTCCGGTCGACAGCCGTACCGTCTTGATAACGGAGCGAACCACGCCGACGCCGAGCTTGGGCTTTGGACCGCTTCCCGCCCTGGCCCCGCCCACCTTGCTCTTGGCCTCCTTGACGCGGGACTTCTTGGATGCGCGTGTCTTACTTGTTTGTTTGGTCACGTGTTTCGCTCCTTGGTCACGTGATACGTCGGCAGAGAGATCCGGTCAACCCGGCAGGTCGGCGTGACGCGCGGCTGCCTCGGCGGCGATGCTGCGCCGGAGCTGCTGCTCGTGCTCCGTCTGGCGCTCGTTATCGGCATGCTGCATCGCGGCGAGATCCCGGTACGCCGCCAGTGCTCGCTCGCCGCGGGGCGTGATCGCGAACAGCTGCGGAGGTGGTCGCCGCGTGCCATTGCCGCCCGGCTGGCGCCGCTGGGTAACCGGCGTCGCGAGTCCGAGCTTGAGAAGCGCCCGCCGCATCATCGGCTTCTCGGCGAGCGGGGCCGGGCGCATCGCCAGAATCTCGAGCATCGCCGCGCGCTCTGCGCTGATGCGGTCGTAGTGCGACAGACCGCACGCCGGGCACTTCGCCCTGGTCGGCAGCTGGCCGAGCCAGGAGCAGGCGCAGACCGCGTACACCATGCGCTTCATCGCTCGCCTCGGTTCCGTTTGTGGTCGATGATGATCCCGTTGCCCAGCAGTGGACACCACTTCGGGGTTCCGCGCAGTGGCAGAACTCCACCGTCGATGTTGCATTCGAGCATGTGACCGGTGTTATGACCGGTGTTGAACGGGCAGGTCTTGCAGCTGGCGACAACCATCAGCGCTCGCTTCATGGCGCCGCCGATGCTTTCCATCCCACAGGCCAGAAGGCCGGATGATGAACGGCCAGCGAGCGAAGCTCGCGCTTCTGGGTGCGACGGCTGAGGCGGCGCAGTCTCCGCATCGCGCGCTTGACGCGGCGCCGGATGTTGGCCGGCAGGTCTGAGGTGTTCATGGCGCCTTCCTTCCTGTGCGCGCGATGTCGGCAATCGCCGCGGAGGTCGCCTGCGCAGCGTCCACGCCGATCGCCTGCATGACCTCGACGAGTGGGTTGCTCTCCACGCCCCGCGCCCGCCGCAGCTGGGCTGCGAACCGCCGATCGAGCGACGACATGCCGGCGACCGCGAGCTCGGCGTGGTCCAACCTCGCCAGCGTCTCGTCGCTCGGCACCTCTCCACGCGCCCGCGCCCGTTCCACGGCGACGGTCGCGAGAAGCCACTCGTCGAGCAGACCCTGGATGGCGCCGACGACGTCACCGATGGGTGATGGCGAGCTGCCGAGCGAGGCCAGCCGGTGCTTGGCATCGGCGAGCGCGGACAGCGCTTCGCGGAGCGATGGGGCGCCATCGACAACCTGGCCGGTCACGATCCGCTGCGCCACGAGCTCGGCGCCGACGACTCGGTCGATCACAGCAACGTAGTCGGGCTGGGCCTCGATCCAGCGCGCCATCTCCTCGCACCCGTCGCGGCCGACGACGCGCTGCGCCTCGCCTCCGCTCAGAAAGGCGCGCGCCAGGTCGAGCGCGCGCCTGCGGTCCGGCGGTGCAGTATCCGGCGACGGCGAGCCATCTGGCATCTCACCGCGCGCGTGGATGATCGGCTGTGTTGGACGGTCGGGAAGCGGTCGCTCGCTGTCCCGCCTCGATCGTCCTCCGAGCGTGATCTCGTCGTGACTCATATTTATCCCTCCGTGCGCCAAGCAGGAATCGAACCTGCGACCCGCCGGGTGTAATCCGGCTGCTCTACCGCTGAGCTACTGGCGCATGACGACGCGCGGAATTGCGCGCCGGGCCCCGGCAGGTGCCACCCCGAGTCACGCCGAAGTGCGCGGCGCGGCCGGACATGTTTCTCGCTACCTACCGGCGAGACGGTTGTAGGCTGCGACGCACTGCTGAACTTCCGGCGCCCGGCGGTTTCCCGTCTCGAGCGCATCGCTGGCCGGCCCGAGCGCCATGCGCGTCCAGCGGTCGATGTCGCTGAGCTGCAGCATGTCGATGTGCTGCTCGGTCAGCTCGGCGGCCGTGATGGGTGTCGCGGCGCGAAACATCTCGGCGGCGCGGCTTGCGGTCATGCGTACGGTGGAGCAGTGGTTGAGCATGCCGGTAACGTAATACGTGTTAGCTTAGGCGTCAAGCGATAGATTACGCGTTCAGCAAGTGCGGGTGGGTGCGGTCTCATCGGCCGGCTCCGCCGCACCATGCGTCGCCTTCCGCACTCTACCGCCCCGCGGTCGCCGCATCGGCACCACCTCAACCACCTTCCTGCGCAGCGTCATCCTCGTCACCATGTCAGTGGTCCCATTTGAGATCCCGTCCCAGAAGACGAGCGCAGCGTCTCCGACCTCGGCCATCCGGCTGTTCCTCACCTTGGGCGCCATGAACTTGCCGTAGCGCCGCACGTCGGCATCGGAGATCGGCTCCGGGTGAACCGCGAGGCCCCTCGCCTTGGCCCAGCGCTCGCCACAGGCGTCCACCCCGCCGCCCGGAGACTGGCCGCTCACCACCAGCTCGACCACCTCGCGCACGCGTGAGATCTCTGGCGGGATCTCTCCCCAGATCGGCATTCGCAGGACCTCGGCGTCGATCTGCTCATCGGTCGGGTGAAGCGACCGACTGCCGGCGATGATGAGCTTGACCACCGACGGCGAGCGTCTCACGTGACCCTGACGCGCGGCGCCGACTGGATCAGGTCATGATCATGTTGATGACGCCACCATCGACGGTCAGCACCCCAATCGCGCACGCCCGCCAGAGCACGACATCCACGGTGGCAACGCGGTCTCCGGTGGCCGCGGCGAGCCTGGCGCAGAGCGCGTCGACCGTCTCTCCATCCGCCTGAGCCAGCCGAACGAGCCAGCGGTCGGGCTTGGCGCAGTCGACGCCCAGGTTCTTGGCGAGGTGGTAACGCGTGATCTTGACGATCCAGGGCAGCGACTCGCACCACTCGAGCACGCGCGCCGGGTCATCGCAGAGCTCGCGGAACTCAGCCAGCCGTAGGGCGCGCCGGTCCCACATCAAGCCGATCGCAAGCGCCTTGCCGGCGTGACCAAACGCTGCCGGATAGAGCGGCAGGTCGGCTACGAGCCGCGGCCAGACCCGGTCCATGATCGCGCGGGCGGCGCGGTGGTGCATTCCGCTATTCACCACGACCAAGGCGTACTCACGCACCAGATCTTCGGCGTTTACAGGAGCTCGGACGTTCTGCGCCCACTCCCAGTCCTCTACGTAGCCGAGCGCGGCCAGCCGGGCGCGCGTCTCGCGGTACAGATCAGGCGTGAGCTTCATGGCGATGAGATCTCCACTAGTTGGAGAGATCCCTGCGTGAGATCCCCGATGAGATCCCGGGATCTCAAATTTGGCGCCGGCTCATAGACCGCTGTGATGACACGAGGTTTCTCGACTGTACCAGTCGGTTAAGCCCATCCCGTGCGTGTCGGTAAGCGCGATCTGCCACCGCCCACCGACCATGTTGTAGACCTCGAAGAGATCCCGGGATCTCACGCCGTGCTCCATCTCCCGGCACATGCCGTCAGACAGCCGCGCTCCCCAGAGCACGATGCCGTCGCAGCGCTCGACCACCGCGCAGGCATCCACGAGCCCCGCCTCGCGCTGAGCAGGATCTCGGTCGTCCTCGCCGGACAGCACGCTGGAGATCCACGGCGCGATGAGGGTGGTCTCCGGGAAGGCATGGCGGAGTCTCATGAACGCGCGCTGTGCCTTCCTGAGGTTCACGCTAGTGGCCTCAGCGCGTGGGGTTGGATGCCCACCGGTTACCTCCGCGGCGATCTCATCGCCGGTCGGTCGGAGCGGGGCCGCGAAGTACAGCACACGCCTGCGCGCGCTGGCCGGGATCTCATCGGCGCGCCGTCGCTCTTCGATCTCCTGCCGGATGTACTGCGCCAGGTCGAGCACCTCCTGGTAGGCGTCGACGATCGCCACACGGCCGTTGCGGGCCTGGAGCTTGGTGCCGTACTTCGCCTCGCCGATCTTGGCGCGCTCGCGGAGGTCGTCGATCACCAGGTCCACGATGGCTGGGCCGTCGTTGGTCACCGGGCGGGGCTGCACGACGGTCGCTGGCGATTGCGTCTCGCTTGGATCTATCGACGATTCTTCCTGTCTATTTGCTATCATGCGGCACTTCCTTCAGCGGAAGGTCGAGCTGGTGCTCGTACCATCGCTGGGCACGTCGTCGTTGGCGATCGTTCCTGAGCGCGAGGAATTTGGCTGCGGTCTCCGCGCTGGACTCGCGGCGCGGTCCCGGCATGGCTAGGCGTCCCCAAAGCGGCGCTCGAGCGCCATTCTGACGAGATGTTCCTGCAGGTCGGCTGGCGTCATGGCGACAACCGCCGGGTCGTCGGCTATCGCGTCATCAGCCTCCGCGCCTCCGCGCAGGATTCGCCGGATCATCTTCGCCCGTCCGGCTCGATCGAGCGGCGGGACCTCGACGAACAGGTCAAGCCGCCCGCGCCTTCGCAGCGCGGGGTCGATAGTGTCCGGACGGTTCGTCGTGACGATCAGTAGAACACCGTCCGATGCCTGTACGCCGGCGATGCTGTTCAGGAGCTCGACGAACGAGAGCTCGACGCGCTCGTGCATCGGCTGGTCGCCATCGAACACCGCGTGCAGGTCCTCGATGAGGGCTACGCACGGCACATCGGTGAGCATGCTCACCCACGCCTGCCGGAAGCTGTGGTTGTCGAGCCCGGCGACGTCGAAGACGTGGATCGGCATATTGTGCTCCACGGCAAGCGCGCGGGCCAGCGTGGTCTTTCCGGTCCCCGGAGCGCCGGCCAGGCAGATACCGAGCCGCCATGGGATCCCTCCTTCCTCGCACCACTCCTTGCTGTCGATCCAGTTTCTAACGCGATTAGTCACGCCTTTGAGCTCTGGTCCAAGGCTCAGGTCGTCGATCGTCAGCATAGGTCGGCCGAGGAGATCGGACGGCTGCCAGTGAAGCAGCCGCAGACCGTAGCTTGGATTTCCGCACTCGCCGCGCCCCGCCTTGGCAGTCGGCGCCGGCTGAGAACTCCCATCACCGAGCTGGCGTCCGTGATGGACGACGCCAAACCTATGGCGAGATCCCTCCTGTAAATCTGCGTGCCGCGCGTCCTCGTAGGCAGCCGCGTCGGCCAGTAGGCGATCCCAGTCGATCGTGCCCCGGATGAACGAGAACTCGCCGCGCGTCGTCTCTCGCGGAGATCCGGGCGGCCCAAGCTCGGTCGGCGAGTACCAGATCGGACGACTGCGCAGCCAGAAGCGCTGCGGCGACTCCTTGAGGTCTTCGTACCAGACGCGATACGGACGCCCCATCGGACGCAGGTGAGGTCTCTCGCTGCTGTAGTACCCAGACCTCGGCTTCCAACCGGCGGTTGCGCGCAGGTAAGACAGCACAGGTCCAGACGAATACGAGTCCGTTCTCCTCGTTACGAGGAGGAGTCCAACCGGCCACGCCAGCCACGACCTGATCTGATCCCACAGGGCCACTGCGGCGGCTATCAGCGTGACCACCTCGAACTCTCGAATCGACATCACCTGGTCCTCTTGTGGGTATCGTGGCATGCGTCGCACCTACATCCGTGCGTCGCCGGACCGTGTGTTCCCGCCTCGTTCTCGTTGATGCATGCTGACCTGCGCCCATCTTCGAGCACCGGGCTCAGCCTCGATCGGCGTCGCTTCGCCTTGGAGCGCACGTGGTAGGCCGTCTTATAGGTCCGCTTTGGCTTCTGCTTGGCGCGCTCTGCGGCGGCCCAGTCTCGCTCTATGATCTCGTCCTCGGCATCGCCTCCGCAGTCGCAGGCCCCGGTGTTGAGCTGCGGCTTGAGCGACATGCACCAGGATGCGTGGCCTCGGAGCCCGAGTGGAGCTCTGCTTGGTTGCGACGTACGCATTTCCATCGTCCGGTATTTGTCGCCAGGGTTGGAGAATTAGTCAACGGTCACGTGCTGGCATCGCCGCAAGACACGATCGGCAGTGCACCGCGCTAACCGGACGCTGACTTCGCGGTCCGTAATGCGGCGAGCATGCAGCACGATCGCCGCTACGGTCTCGCAGGTGACCAGCTCGCCGCGCTTGGGTTCCTTCCAGGTCATGGCGCATCAGCTTCGCGCTCATCGCACATCACGTGCACGCGCCGCAGTCTCGAAGATGGCCGGGTCACCACCATCGATTGCATCGGCGTGCTTCACCAACAATGCGGCGATCTGGCGCGCTTCGCATGGTGGAAGACCTACCCAAGCGACCGGCGTTCCGAAGTCCAGCACGACAACGCCGTCTCTGGAACCGACTGCCATCCGGATGCCGCCTTCATCCGTTGGCGTCAGCCGACCGCGAGGATGCTGGCCGGTCTTACCGAGCGGCTGGCCGATCTGCTCCAGCATCTCGCGGAGGATCGGATCTGGAGCCGGGTATGGATCGCTGCTGTGATTGCTCATGTAGTTGTCCTTTGTTTAGAGGATTTGGGTAGGAGGTATCGCTATCGCGATCGATCGACGGAACGAGCATGGGGGGAAGCCACAGCGCGCCCACGGCGTCGGGCATCGGTCCGGTCCCTGCAACGGTCACGGGCACGCCGGAGCGCCTGGCGGTATCCACGTCCTGGCGCCCGACCAACAGGGGGTCTCGCCACACCACCACGGCGTGGAGGGCGGTCGCTGTCGCTGTCGCGGCATCCATGGAGCCGGGGCGGCCGGCGGCCCCGGGGGTGAGCAGCGGGGACGAGCAGAACAGGCCGTAGCGCTGCAGGAGCTCGCAGGTCGCCGCCTGGCCGTGCCTTGCCGCGTCGTCGTGCTCCGCCTGCATGCCTTCGCCGAGCGGGAAGGCCAGGTAGACCGTCATGGGCATGCCGAGCGCCATCCGGGCCGCGGGGGTGACGCGGATCGGGCGCGGAGTGGTGCACTTTCCCGGCCCCTTGACCAGGTAGCCCAGCTCGACCAGGCGCAGGACCAGCGTGTAGCCTGACTTCGACCCGTGGCCCTTGATGCCCAGCGCCCGCTTCACCTCGGGGATCAGGGGGGGGCGGCGGAGTTCGGTGTGCAGCGCGTCCACGGCGCGGATCCACTTGATCTGGTGGTCGGTGATCTTGAGCGTCATCGCGGCCCCGGAAGTGGAAGCGTGCGCTGCGCGGTCCGCTCCTTGGCGAGCTCGGCGTACCCGAGGTCGAAGCCGATCCAGCGCCGGCCGTGCTTCTCTGCGACAGCGCCAGTTGTCCCCGATCCGAAGAACGGATCGAGCACGAGGTCGCCTGGCCGGGTACCGGCTAGGATGCACGGATCGATCAGCTTGGGCGGGAACGTGGCGAAGTGCGCGCCGCCGAACGGCTGAGTTGCGACGGTCCAGACAGAGCGCTTGTTGCGGCGTTCCGGAGGATCTGCGTCGAGCGCGCGAAGTCCTCGATGCGGAGGTGCGCCCGGCATCGTGGTATCGATCGGGCCCGTGTCGGTGCGGTTCTGCCCGCGCCATGTCGACGGCTCAGAGATCGCGTCGGCATCGTAAAGGTACCGCTCGCTCTTGCTCAGTAGGAATAGGTACTCATGCGCCTTAGTCGGCCGGTCCGTGACCGACTCCGGCATCGGGTTCAACTTCGACCATATGATGTCGGATCGGAGGTAGAATCCTGGCTCGGTCATCGACTCGGGCGGCGGGAAGTCAACATCCGTCGGAGTCCCTCTGTGCAATCCGATCAGCGCGGCGTGTGCTGCCTCGGCGCGCTCCCCGGAAGACGGACATCCGCAGAGGATGCGCGCCTGGTGCTGCTTGGCGACGAGATACGGGTACAGCTCACGCACGAAGTCGCGACACTCGATCGTCCGCAGGTTCCACCTGTAGATCCGTTGCTTGCGACGCTGATTCTCCTCGGGACCCTGCGAACAGATCGAGCCCTTGCCGACCAGCGCCATGATTCGCTCGACCACGGCGAGCGACGTGTTGCAGATCTCAACGCCGGGTCCGTAGCTATCTGACTGCCGGATGTAGCCCTGCCCGTTGTTCTGTCCGGCCTTCCGCTTGTGGATGAACAGGCAGCCCTCAGCGTCGAGCATCGCCGCGATCCAGATCCGGTCGCGCTCGTCGCGAATCGAGCCGGTGTAGTACGGCTGGCGCAGCGCGAACGCGGTCATCCAGGGGATCCCGACAAGGTCTTTGGGCTTGAGTCCGTCGATCGGCATCCGGTTAGGTTGGGTCATCGGCCCGACCGCGGTGTGCTTGCCAGCGTGCTTCGGATCGCGGTCCGCGCGCGTCCGGATCGTTTCGCCGGGCGACGCGCCTACGCGACCAGCGCCCGTCGCATACGAGTCCCCGAGATTCAACCACAGCGTTCCGTCGTCACGTAGAACACGGCGCACGCCGCGGAACACGTCGACCATTGCCGCTACGTAGAGCTCAGGTGTCGCCTCGAGTCCGATCTGGCGATCGATGCGCCGAGCGCCGCAACGTCCGCAGTCACCGCGAAACACATGCGATGCATGCACCGTCGCCTTGCTGCCGCCGAGCGTAGACGAGATGACGCTCGCCGCTGTCCGAGACGGCCTGCTCTCCATGTGGTCGCAGACATGATCGCCACCCTCCCACTGCGCCGTGCCATAGTCGCGCAGCCCCCAGTACGGGGGGCTCGTGATGCAGGTCTGGACGCACCCGTCGGGTAACTGGGTGAGCAACTCGCGGCAGTCGCCTACGTAGTGACCGGAGGTGCTGACGTCGATCATCGCGGATCCTTGAACGCATCGGCTGTTCGGATCCGGCGGACGGCCGCAACGAATTCGGTGCGATCGCACTCGATGGCACCCGCCGCGACCGCGAGAGCACGCTTCGACTTGCAGATGTCGTAATGCGGCGTCGATACGTTAATCGTTCTGGGATCCTGGAACCATTTCCGCGCAACGCCGATCCGGTCTGCCATCGCGTGGAGCTCATCCGGCGTGTCAGCGATCAGGTGACACATCACCATCCGCCCGTACTGGTTGACAGCCTTGTCGACGTAGACGCTCATCGTGCACCCACCTTTGCCAGCACGGATTCCGCGAGCCGCCGGACATGGTCCGCAGCCGCCCCTGCCTGGATGGCGTCGCCCTTCCCGTCGGCGGGGTTGAGCAGCCACTGCGACTGGGCGTGCTTGATGCCCAGGACGTCCTCGATCACAGGGTCGCTTCCTTCCTCGGCGACCAGCACGTAGGCCATCACCGGGTGTTGCTGGCCGTCGCGGTGGACCCGGCCGTGGTCCTGGTGCATGACCGCCGGCGACCAGTCGAGCTCGGCGGTCACGCAGGTCCTGCAAACGCGCTGGAGACCGTCGAGCCCGGCGCCGGCGCGCAGCGAGATGATCATCACCTGGGCGTCGCCATCGACGAACCGGGCCCGGGCGTCGTCCTTCTGCTTGTCGCTCTGCTTGCCGGTGTACAGCGCGTAGGGGATCTGCACGCCGCGGTCGAAGTGCGACTGCAGCAGCGCGTAGACCTCGTGGTGCCACGCGTACAGCACCACCCTCTCGCCGCTCTCGACCAGCAGGCGCACGAACTCGGCGACCGCTGCTGCCTTGGCGATCCCGGTGGCCTGGCGGAGCTTGTAGTCGATCTCCCCGGCGGCTCGCATCTGCTCGAGCGGGGAGCCGATGCGGTCCAGGACGCGCCGCGCGAGCTCGGCGACGTCGGCGGTGGCCTGGGCGATCGACTCCGGGTCGCACTCGACCACGTGCCGCACCAGCGTGAGCGCCGGCAGCTCGCGGCCGACATCCTTCCGGGTTCGCCGGATCATCAGGCCGGTCTCGCGCAGATAGCTGCCCAGCGCGGCCGGGTCGCTCACCATCGCCTTGCCGTCCCTCACCTGGCGCTCATCACCGTCGCCTCCTCCGCCACACCACGAGTCGAGGAACTCCTTGGCCGTCCCGAGCTGGCCGGGGGCTACGACGTCCATCACGTTGTAGATCTCGACGCCGTAATTATACACTGGCGTGGCCGTGAGGCCTCCACGCACATCCGCGGCCTCGGCGATCGCTCGCGCCGCGGTGTACTTGTGCGTTCCGCTGTGCCTGAGCTCCTGGCACTCGTCGAAGATCACGGCGCGGGCGATCCCGGACAGCGTCTCCGCCCACCTGTGCAGCTTGTGGTAGTTGATCAGTATTACGTCGGGTACGCCCTTGTTGCGCATGACGCGGCGGCGCTTGGTGTCCGGGTCCACCTCGACGCGCACGTCGGTGAACGCGTAGGGCTCGCCCTTCCGGATCCGATGCACGCGAAGCCGAGGGGCGAACCTCGCGATCTCGCGCTCCCACTGCCGGGTGAGGTGTGTCATGGTGACGACGACGGCGGGGAGTGACCCGGGGGCGGCGAGAGCACAGATCGCCGTGCATGTCTTACCAGTCCCCACCTCGTCCGCGATCAGCAGGCTACCTGCTCGCACGAGAAGATCAGCCGCCATGCGCTGGTACTCGCGCGGTGGGATGGCCAGGTCGAACTCTCGCGGCACGTAGCCGGCCTCGTAGAGCTCCGCGATCGCCGCCAGCTTGCGCTCGTGCTGCGCGACCAACTCCGCGAACCGCGCCGCGCTATCCGGCGCGACCTGCAGCGGGTACCTCGTCGAGAACCAGTGCACGTCGTAGGCGCGCTCTGGCGTGGCCACGAGCTCGAACACGCACGCCTTCCTCCGGTGGGCACCAACGAACATCCGCCGGAACTGCAGCGCGACGTGTGGCCTCGCCTCGACGACCAGCATGTTGCCGTCGAGCTCGACGGTTCCCACCGGGCCGCTCACCAGGACCTCAGGGCAATCGCGGCGAACGGCTTTCCTCCGAGCTCCTGCAGGTCGGCGAGCTGCCGCGCCAGCCGGCGCGAGGTCGTCACCACCGCCACGCCGTCAACTCCGTGGGACATCGCGTAGCGCTGCGCCTGGCGCTCCACCGCGGCAACCGAGGCACGCACCTTGAGCTCGAGGACGACGCGCAGCGGTCGCTCACTGCGGGCGGTCACGAGCACGTCGAACCGCCCGCCGTCGTCGATCACCTCGGTGGAGATCTCGATCCCGGAGACGCCCCGGAGCGCCTCAACTACGTGCGCCTGCAGCGCGTCCTCTCGCCTGGTCACGTAGGCGCGTGCATCGATCGCCTGGCGCACCAGCGCGAACACGTCGCGCGACGTCATGGCTCGGTTCCCCACCGCAGGAAGCGCAGCTGCACGCCGGCCGCGGAGAGCTGCCATACCTGGCGAGCGAACAGCCGCGGGAACAGATCGATCATGGCGCCTGCTTCGTGATCTCCATCGACGATCAGGCACGAGTTGCAGGCGCCGCGCTCGTCGCCCTGCGTGCGATCCCACCACGCCGCGATCGTGCAGCCGGCGATCGCGTGGAGCAGAAACTCGCCCTGCGGGCACTCCTCACTTTCGCGCTCCAGACGGTGACGCTGATCCCAGTCGTCACCGGCCATTCGAGTGAACACGATCCGGTCATCCGGGATCGCGAACGGAGAGCGTGGTAGCCACGCTCTCGGGCGCAGGCGACGTGGCGCGAGCCCCCCATCGAGGTACGTCGCCTCGTAGATGCTGCCGCTCGGGCGCAGTGGGCACGGCCCAATCATGTCGGGACCTCTGCGCCCGTTGACGTCGTGGAGGTAATGCCCAGACTCGAGCCAGCAGCCGTGCCACCACGCTCTCGGGAGCGCTTCGCTCATGACGCCTCGTACGCCGGTAGGAACCCGGCGCCCTTCCCCATGTCGATGATCGCCCCATTGCCGACCAGCCGGCGCAGCACGTAATGGCTTTTCAGCTTTGGCATCCCGGTAGCCACGGACACCTCGTTGCAGGTGACGAGCCGGCGCTCCTCGGCGTAGCTCCTGCGCACGAACTCGAGCACGCGGGCATCGCTCGCTCGCGGCCTCGAAGCGGCGGGCTGCTGTCGCCGGGCGGCGTCGCGCGCAGGCCGGTGTGGCTCCGGCGCCACCTCCTGCACCCACCGGCGCGCCTCCTCTTCGCCGTCGTCGTACCATCCCGCGATCACCTCCTTCACGACCGCGGCTATCTGCTCGGCACCCGCGGCCGGCTCGATGACCGCCTGGAGATCGTCCACCAGCGCTCCCTTCGGGGCCGGGCGGTGGCTCCTGAAGTCGTGGTACGCGCCGCACGCGGCATCGAGCGCAATCCGGCACAGCGCGCGCCGCGCATCTCCTTCTGCCTGGTCGGCGATGCCTAGCATCCTGCGATAGAGCCGCTCGGTAGCCTCCCCGAGCCGGGCGCGAATCCCGGGGATCATCGCGCGCACCCAACGATGCGGGCGTCGGCCTCCCGGTGAGCCAGGACCACGATCGGGTGCGATCCTCCGGTGCAGTAGATGCGGCCCTGGATCTCGCCCGGCATGTCGACCGTGCGGTCCGGGAACCCGCCGGAGCCGTCGTATCCCGGATCTCCGCCGGGCACCCGCTGGCAGGTGTAGACGCCGCTCGGCCGGAGGTTCGCCAAGTACCAGCCGGGCCAGCACTCGGCGCGCCCTGGCTCCACGGCCATCGAGTAGCAGAGCAAGATCATCGATGCGATCGCGCAGGCGATATCGATCATCGATTCCTCGAATCGCACGCGGGGCACTTCCCGCCGATACATCCCGGCATACAATCGCAGTCGATCAGCGGCGCATTGCACTCCATGCATCGTTCCGCTGTGTCCCAACGCCACCTCGCGCGTCCCATAGGCGGGCGCCACTTCAGGCGCGCAAGCACGAGCAGATCGTCGATGATCGCCAGTAACAGCGCGGCTAACCCACGGACCAGCAGCCACACGACGATCATCGCGTCACCTGCTCCTGAACAGCGCGTTCAACGGCTGACACCTGACCACGTTCGCGCTGTTCTTTTGGCGTCAGGTACCAGAATCCCTGCCACCCGCGGCACGCTACAGGGGTAGCCAGTACGCGCACGTCGCGCAGTACGTAGCCGATGGGCCCGAAGAACCACCGGCGCTGGTCGTCGGGTAGCTCGGCAGGATCGTAGGTACCGAGATCGATTACATGGTCGATAGTCGCAACCGCGATCACCGCGCTGGTGATGCGCGATAGCCTGTACCATTCCGTTGGCATTCCTCCGATGAATGCCCTCAACTCCGGCGCTATCCGGTGGCCGCGCTCGTACGCCTCATCTTCGATCTCTCGGCTCGCGTGGATCGCTAACGGCCTGCCGAAGTCCGATCGCTTGATCATCGGTCGTCTCCTATTCTCGATGAGCTTGATCTCTGCAGCGATCAGCCCTGCCCACGGCTGTGTCACCGTGAGCGCTCTCATGAAGTGCGCGGTCACCGCGGCCTCGCCTCGTGCCGCTGGCCGTCCAGGATCGGCAGGTGAATGGTCCGCTTCCCGCCCTCGCGTGTCCCGGTGATGCCGACGTCAGGACCGGTCCGCCCGTTCCACTGCTTGAACACGAAGGCCACGCCATGGCGAGCGGCGGCATCGCGCGCCGTTCGAACCCAGTCGGCCTGCGCCGGCCGGCGGCCCGGACCGCTCTCGTCGCCGACGATCAGCCAGTTGACCGATCCGAGTCCATCGCGACGTGGCACGGGAAACGACTCAACGCCACCGACGCCATCTTCGGCGATCTCGAACTCGACATCGCGCGCCAGCACACCGTCCCAGTCCTTTGCCGCGATGTGCTCAAGCAGCGGCTCAGCGGATACGAACCGCACGACCGCTCTGATCTGGCGAAGCCGGTGCGCGCGCCAAAGCGACGACCGCGCACCGCACGTCGTGCCGACCCAGACGTTCGGCCACGGGTCGCCGCCGTCCCGGTACCACGGCAGCAGCTTTGGTGCGTTCTCGATCCGCTTGGTGAGTAGCAACCAGTCGAGCCACGGGGTCCGCGGTATGAGCTCCCACAGCCGGGCGCGCTGCTCGTCCAGCAGCCTGCCGCGCTCGCCGCCGAGCATCTCCGCCCAGTCGGCCATCGACGAGCAGAACACCCGGGCGCGCTTACCGGAGCGCTCTGCTGCGGCGTTCCACTTCAGCGGCTTCCGCCAGTATTCGTCGGACAGCAGCCGGCGCGGCGCGTCCGCCCCCCAGTGCTCCCCGCCGTACCGCCGGTCGAATCTCTCGGCGTAGCAGTTATCGCACTCCGGGCTGGTCGTCACCGGATCATCCGTTGACTGCGGACGGTCCTCTGGGGCGTCGCGCGGCGCGTGCTCGCATCCGATCCACAGGTTGTGCGTGTGCTCGCACAACGCGATCGCCGTCTTGTCCGCCATGTCGATGTCCTCCTCGATCGCCGTGTCTGGCGACGCCGCGATGACTTTGTTCACCCCGCTGCCAAGCACCTGGCGGACGCGCTCGCGGCTAACGAACATCCGCTGAGCGATGCCGTCGAGCAGGCAGTCCAGCTGGCTGCGGTCGATCGTCTTGATCTCGTCGAGCAAGCAGCTCGCGACCGGCTCGGCCCCGGCGGCGAACCAGTGCTCGATCGCGTCCTCGAGCTCGTCGCGGAACGAGGCATCGATGTCGCGCTCCACTAGACCGGCGCGCTCGAGGTCGTCCGGCCAGTCGCGGTGCACGATCGCAGATCCGGTTCCGTGCTCCGCCGACCACAGCCCGGAGACCTCATTCGCCCGCGTCGCCGAATCGAAGGGCCCGAGGACGAACACCCTAAGGCGCTCTCGCCGCTCGACCGCTGCGGTCATCTCGGCCGCGAGCTCAGAAGATCGAATGGCGGCTCGCTCGCGAAGCTCCCGAGCATGGTGCTGGGCTCTACCCATGATCTTCGCTACGCGCTCGCGCCGTCGATCTCTACTCCGCGGTGTCGACCCTCGGGGCAACCGGTCAACGCGGCCGCGCGCTTGCTCAACGAGCGCGTCCGCCTTGGTATCGGCAGTCGACCGGATTGCCGAGATTCTCTCGGCCAGACGCGCCGCGCTCTGCTCGTCGCGAGCCTTCGCCGCCGTCATGCTGCGTTCGTTGTCGTCCTCCGGCAGCCTGACCTCGACGTACCACTGCCGATCGATGGCGTGGCGGTCTGGGAACACCCGCTCTGCGCCGGTCAGCCTATTGGATGGCGCGTTGAGTACGAGCCCGCCGTCCTCCATAATATCTATTAGAAGATTGTACTTACAGCTCACGAATGCGCACGGCCGCATGCCGTTCTCGCAGTCGGCTACGGTCCGAGGTCTTACAATCTCCGGTTGGAGAACTGGCAGGTGTACGGCCACGACTACACCAGCCTCTGCTGCGGAGACGCGGAGACTCCGGCATGTCCGAGGGACGCGAGGAGCTCCATCGCGACGTGGTCGAGTTCACTCACCATCCGCGCGCGCACGTCAACACCCGTCCAGCCCTTCCACGGCGCGTAGGTCTCGTACAGGTGTGCGACGCAGACCTGGGCGTCGTCCTCAACGAGCGCTCGCGACAGCCCATCGAGCACCGCCCGCTGCATCTTGTCGAGGTCTGGCTTCACCGAAGGGAGTTGCTTGGCGCGGCCCTCTGCGGTGAGCGAACCGGTTGACGTCCAGTGCCCGCCCGGCCGGGGCATGACGAACACCATCGTGACCTCGCACGCCGCCGGCCGTGCGATGGCGCGCATGCCGTTCGCGTTACGTGCGCTGAGCGCCTGCACGAACACGTGATCCTGCCACGCCTCGAGCTCCTTGCCGCCCTGGTCGGTCACGGTGACGCCAACGATCGTCCCTCCGAAGCACGACCGCCCACGGCACGGCTTTCCGGGCTTGCACTCGGAGCACTTTCCGCGCGCGATTGGAAACCCGGACATCGATCCCTTGCTGACCGGTACCCCCGGGACCGAGAAGCGAACGTCGAGCGGCAGGCCGGACATCAGTTGCTCGCTTCGCCTTCGCTGGGCTTGGTCTTGAGCTTTCGTACGGTGACCTTCTCCTCGCCGGGTTCCCGCTTTGCGGTGCGCTCGACTCCCTCGTCATCGACGTACGTGTGGGTCATGAGATTGTGGCGGCGCATCGCATCACGCAGCGCTGATGCCAGTTCTCCCTCCTTCTCGGTGAGCTCCATCCGCTCCTCGCGGACGATCCGAAGCGCCTCCGCGGCGTCCTTGACCTCCGGGATGTCCGGGCGCTCCGTGCCCGGGATCTGCGTCTGCTCCTGTCGCTTCCTGCCTGCCATATCCGGTCATGCTTTCTGCTGCGGCTGCGCGGCAGCGATGCGACGCCGCGCGTAGTCGGCGTATCTGGGGTTGAGCTCTATACCAACCGACCGCATCCCCAGGATCTTGGCGGCGACCTGCGTGGTGCCGGCGCCAGTGAACGGGTCGACGATGAGCTGCCCTGGCCTGGCGACGTTGCCCAGGATATCGACTAGCAAGCTCAGCGGCTTCTGCGTCTTATGGACCCGTCCGGCGCCGCGTACGACCGGATGCGTGTAGATCGCTGGCTCCTTGAAGTTACCGGTCCAAGTCATGCGCCGGCCCTTGTGGGCCAGGACGATTACCTCGAAGCCGGTGGGAGGCCGGTCTCCGGTGAACTGCGGCGCGCCGGACGTCTTGATCCTGACGTTCTCGTCGAGATCGTCGCCGGATCGGATCCAAAGCGCCGGTCTGACATAGACGAGCCCTGCAGCTTCCAGCGCCCGCGCCCACTTCTCGGCGCTCTCGAAGTCGCTGAACACCCCGGCCCAGCCGCGGGTAGCGGTCGCAACCCATCGCGCCCATCGCGCACGCCTCTCGGCCGTGGCGGACTCGAACTCGAGGAGAGTCTCGGCGCAGATCGTCGTATTGCTCTGTTTTCCGTGGCGGATGTTCGCTTGGGTCCGATCGTCATAGGGCGGATCCGTGATCACGTGGTCCGCGATACCATCGTCGACCTCGACATCCTCGATCGCCTCGTTGAACACGACATGGGATCTGTCACGTAGTTCATTGCGGGTCAGTCGGATCACCTTGGCGCCCTCCTCCGCAAGGCTCTCGCTTGCTGATAATCGAGTTCGTTATTGTACAAGGCGTTCGATTTTACGTCCCAGAACAGAATAATGCAACGACCTGCCTCTCCGTTGTGGTTCTTGAGGCAGTGGACCTCGAGCGTGTTCTTGAGGCTGTCATCGCTTCGGTCGTAGTAGTACGGGTAGCGAATCCCAAGGATCAGCTTGCCGTCCTGCTCGAGCGCGCCGGAATCGCGGATATCAGATAGTCGAGGAACGGTGTCGTCCCGTCGCTCCACCTCACGGTTGAGCTGACAGCAGACCACGAGAGCGGTGTCCTCGCGCACCGCCATCGTGGACAGCTGCTGGGAGATGTAGGCCAGCCCCTCGTCCCTGGTTCGCGCGTGCGGCGGATTTGGGATCTTCTGGACGTAGTCGACGATCACCTGCCGCAGCGGCTTCTTGCCGGCCAGCTTTCGTCGCATGTTCTCGCGACGGACCCGGCGCACGAGCGCCTCGACGGTCATCCCAGAGGCGGACAGAAACGATTCGGTGCGCGCGTGGCTGGCCGCCCATCCGGCGCTGATCTCGGCGATGTCGTCGATTCCGAGCCGGCGCGCCCGGATGAGCTCGGTGGATATCCCGCTCTCCTGGGCGATCCCGCGCTGCCCGAACGACTGGCCGCCGTCCTCGTAGCTCACCAGCAGTGAGTCCATGCCGGCGATTCGATTGGATGCCGCGGCGATAGCCATCGCGATCGTCGTCTTTCCGTTCCCCGGACGGGCGATCACCAGTGTCGGGATCCCGATGGGCACCCCGCCGATGTTGTGGTCGATCGCCGCGAACCCAGTGGGCACCCCGACGTACACCGCCTTCCCGTTCCTGCGCGCCTCCGAGTCCTCGATCGCACTGCGCGCCTCGCGCGCGATGAGCTCGGCCATAGTGACAATGGGGGCGTCGTCGCGCGTTCGGATCGCGTTGAGCGCCGCCGAGATGTCGTGGCAGAGCTGCTCGCCCTCGATCTCATCGGCGTACGCCTCGTCCATTACGTTCGAGAGCATCTGGATAACCTCGCGGGAGATCCGCTTGTCGACGACGATCTTCGCGTATGCCTCGACGTTGTCCGCGGTCGGCACGCGCAGCGTGAGCTCGCCGAGGAACGCGACCCCGCCGAGCGCGTCGAGCTTGCCGGCCTTCTGGATCTCATTCTCGAGCGTTACGATGTCGATCGGCCGCTCGGCGGCTTCCAGGTTGCGGATCGCCGCGAATACCACCTTGTGGCGGTTGTCGTAGAAGTCCTCGGTCTCCAGCGTGTCGATCTGGCTCAGCACCTCGTTGCGCAGGATGATCCCGCCAAGGATACTGGCCTCGGCCTCGCCGTTGTGGGGAAGCACGCGGATGGGCGGTTGTTCTCGTCTGGTCATTCGTCACCGGTCCATGTCTTGATCTCGCGCCGCGCGCGCGGATCCGGCTGGCCGTTGGCGCCGCGCGGCGCGCGCTTCGCCTGTCCCTGGCGCGTGTCCTGGATGCGGTCCCACTTGGTGATCAGCGAGCCCGGCGAGTCCACGCGGAATCCCGTCGTGGTCTGCCCGTGGAACAGCCAGTGGACCGTGCGCGAGATCTCGGTCCATGCGTCGTCGCTTGTCGTGACAGGCGCGGCGGCGGTGAGCGCCGCTAGCAGCTTGCCGTGGAGCTGGTGGAACTCCCTGGCCCAGCCAAGGCGGAGCCCGCTCCTGGAACCGTCACCGGTGCGCTCGCCCTGCTTGCCGGGCTGCCATGTCCATCCGCACTCCCACGCTTTCCTGCCGAGCAGGCAAGCCGGGAAGCGCTGGATCACCTGAGCCCTCAGGTAGTCGGCGGCGGCCCATGCGCGCTCTTGGATCTGAGCGGTGTCTACCGCGGTCGCCCTGGGCTTGGCAGGCTGGTCAACGTCTTCGTCTCGGTGCCCTACCGGCCACTCAGCAGCTGGAGGGAAACTGTCCAAACCCAGCAGAGACTTGTTAAGATCTCTAGGGGTTGAAGATCTGAGAGGATCAGATCTCAGATCTGGATCTGAAGATCTCAGAAGATCCAGATCCGCGCGCGCGCGCGGGGAGGGGAAAAGCGGGATCAGCTTCCCCTGGACACTTTCTGAAAACTGTCCAACCTTCCCAGGATCCGGAGGCACGCCGGATCTGCAAACGTCAGAGTTCTCTCCTGTTTCAGGCGAGAAAAAACTGTCCACGTTTTCGCCGGAAAACTGTCCAAGGATCACCAAAATCGGCGATCCGCGGCCACTTTTCATGGACAGTTTCAGGAGGCCGCGCTGCTCGAGCTCGAGCAGCATTCGGCGCACCGTAGAGCGTGACGCACCACATAGTGCGACAATATCTGCCATCCGCGTCACCACTCGGTAACCGCTGTGCGTCGCCACTTGGCGATCGCTGTCGCCGCCCACCTGGGCGGTGTTGGGATCCTCGGCCGCCAGCGCGAGGAGGTTGAGGACAAGCCTGAAGTGTCGGTCAGGCAGGCGCCGCCACCAGGCGGTGCAAAGTTGCGACCTTAGCCACTCGATCGGGACCACGACAGGGCGTGCTCCTGAGTCGCTGAGGCGTTGGCGCACGCCATACCGTCTACGCGATCGGAGCGCACCAGGTCAACGATTTTCCCGCTATGGTCGGCGTATCAGTCCGTGTGCGGCCACAGATGGCTGAGATCTCTCACCCAGTGGACCACATCTACGAGACCTTCCGTTGCCAGGCTTACAAGCCAGATCGTGATCGGATGCGGCCAGTGCGCCCCGTTGACGCTCTCGCGAAGCGCCTTGCTGGTGGGCGCCGCGGCATCCGGGAGCCCGTGCCGTCTGGCCTGCACGGCGAGGTCATCGGCGAATGCGACGACCGTCTTGTTGCGGGCGCGCAGCCAGCGCGCGAGCTCCGTGCGAGGCTCCATCGGTGGCCTGCCGCGGCGCGGCTTGTGCTGCGATGGGGTCGGAGACGTCACGCGCGCCAGCGTATCTGCGCGTGACGACACCGGCAAGGTTGATTATTCGTCGGTGGCGGATAATTCACTGGACACGCCACGGACTAATGGCTTAGGACGTTGGAGCATGAGCGCCCTGGACACAGGGCGCCGAAGACACAGGAGGATTCGTGGACGTAAGCATTCAAATTCCCGACATCACACAAGAACAGGTCATCGAGGCGATGGCAGCGCGGCTGCTCGGAGATCCGTACCAGCGCGACGACGAGTTCGACCCCGAAGATCCGACACCGCGCCCGACCAGCTGGGACCGCAAGGCGATCGGCAAGCACCTTCGGCAGTACTTCGAGGCGCGCATCAAGGAGACCGTCGAAAATATGGTCGCCGAAGCTGTGGACCAGGCTATCAGCGCCGAGATCGCTTCCGAGGTTCGCCGGGTGTGCACCGAGGGATGGCAGACCACCGACGAGTACGGCCGTCCGAAGGAGCGCAAGACGATGAGCGATCTCGTGCTCAAGTCGCTCACAATGCCGGTTCACTACAGCTCGTACTCCAGCACCCAGTCGACACTCGCCGAGCGGGTCATGCGCGACACGATCGAGGACGCGCTCAAGCGCGGATTCTCCGACGAGATCAAACGCGCGCAGGACAAGTTCCGCGAGCAGTTCGACGCGCTGATCCAGGCCAAGTTCGCCGACACCATCAAGTCAGCACTGGGGCTCCGATGATCGCAGGCCGCGACTACCTGGTTCCGGTCAACCTGGACCCCGAGCGCAACCGCGAGGCGTGGCTCGCTGATCGGTTGCTCGGACACGGCGGCAGCGACGTCGCCAAGATCGTCGGTGAGCACCCCAATAAGGGGCCGATCGACGTCTGGAGAGCTCACACCGGAGACGGTGTCCAGGATGACGACACCGAGCGCTCTCGCGCCGGACGCTGGTTGGAGCCTCACGTGATCCGCTGGTTCGCCGCGGGTGGCGAGGACTGGCCGCGCATCGGTGGTCCATACCGCATCGCCAAGCCGCCAACGGTCTACCACCGCGACCGCCCATGGCAGCGCGGCAGCGTCGACGGACTCGGCTACTACCCCGAGGCGATCGCGCATCTCCCTTATGGCGACGCCGAGCTGAGCGCCGTGATGGCTCCGAGTTTCCTGCTCGAGGTCAAGACGCACGGCTGGTTCGGCTCGAAGTGCTACAATCTCGACGACGAGGACATGCCGCTGATCTCGGTACCGCCCGACAAGCGGATCCAGGTCGCGTGGTACCAGGAGCTCTACGACTGCGACGTTGCGTATCTCGCCGCGCTCGCCGACACGCACCTGAAACGGACGTTCCTGCTACCGCGCGACCGCGCGCTCGGCGCGATGCTGCTCGATGAGGTCGAGAGCTTCCGCAAGCGGTACATCCTCACCGGTGAGGCGCCGCCTCCGGACGGCAAGCCGAGCTACCACGACTTCCTGCGCGCGCGGTTCAAGACGCACGACGCCGAGCTGGTTGCATCGACGGACGAGGTCGACACCGCCGTCGAGGCGCTGATCGCCATTAAGCGCGACCAGAAGCGGCTCAAAGCCGAGCGCGAGCTGGCCGAGCAGGTGATCAAGAAGCACATCGGAGAGCACGCCGGCGTGAAGTCGTCGTCTGGGATCGTGACGTGGAAGTCCCAGCGATCCGGAAAGTACCGCGACAAGGAGATGCGCGCCGAGCTCTACGCGGTCGCCGGATGGACCGACGTCGAGATCGCCGCGTTCGAGGAGCGGTTTGCACTCCCCGACAACCGCGTGATGCGCACGCCGGGGAAGGACTGAAAGTCACGATGACGACTCGAACTCCGCAACAAGAAGCTGTTGTCGACTGGTTCCGACACGGGACCACCGATCTCTGCGTCACGGCGAGAGCCGGCTCCGGCAAGACAAGCACCGGCCTCGCCGGCGTTCTCGCGCGGCCGTCCAACCAGTCTGCCATGCTGTGCGCGTTCGCGAAGCGGATCGCAGACGAGCTGGTTGGTCGCTTGGCGGAGTGGAACGCCGGGCCGCGTGTGCGCGCCAAGACGCTACACGGGATCGGATACAGCGCGGTCTCGCGTGCGTTTCGTGATCGCGGTCTGCGCGTCCGGGTCGATGGCAATCGCGAGGCTGGGATCGCACTTGATCTTCTCGGCGGCAGCACGGCGATGGAGGATGAGGCGAGAACGGTCGGCAAGCTGGCTGCCCTCGCTAAGGAGACGATCTCCGAGGACATCACGCACGAGTCACTCTGCGATCTCGCGCTCGACTTCGGACTGGCAGACACCGAGAACGAGGACGACAACCCGGAACAGATCGCAGCCTCGCGAGCTCGCGTAGCCCTTGATGTGATCGCGCGATCCGAAGAGGAGATCGACGGCACGATTTCGTATGCCGACATGCTGTGGCTGCCGATCGTGAAGTCGTGGGCTCCGGACCCCGCTGACCTCGTATTCATCGACGAGGCGCAGGACATGACGCGAACCCAGCTCCGCCTTGCTACCCGCGTGTGCCGCGCCGGCGGGCGCATCGTGATCATCGGCGATGACCGCCAGTGCATCTTCTCGTTCCGCGGCGCGGATCCCGGGTCGCTCGATCGCATGGCCACGGAGCTCAGGGCGCGCCGGCTCGCGCTCACGGTGAGCTTCCGCTGCCCGCAGGCGGTGGTTGCCGAGGCCGTACCGCTGGTTCCCGATCTCCAGGCCGCCCCCGGCGCCATCGTCGGCACGGTGCGGTCGGCCCAGGAAGCCGTGCTCATGGCGAGCGCTCAGGTCGGCGACTTCGTTCTGTCGCGCACCAACGCGCCGCTGGCTCGCATCTGCCTAGGCCTGATCCGCGCCGGGACCCCGGCAAGGATCGTCGGCAAGGAGATCGGACCCGACCTGGTGAAGCTGGTCCGTCGGATGGCCAAGGGTAGGAACGTTGGCGACGAGATCGCCGGGCTCATCGATCGGATCGTGAAGTGGCGCGATCGAGAGGTCGCGCGCGCCGTGGCAGCCAAGCGCCAGACACGAGCTGACTACGTCTCTGACCAGGCGGAGACCATCATCGCGTTGTCCGACGGGATAGCCGGAGTATCCGCGCTCATCTCGCTGATCGAGCGCGTGTTCGCAGACGACAAGGCGCCGCGCGTCACCTGCTCGACGATCCATCGCGCCAAGGGGCTCGAGGCCGATCGGGTATGGGTGCTCGCGGAGACGCTCGACAAGATGCGCGCGAAGGACGCCGCGCAGGAGCTCGAAGAACAGAACCTCAAGTACGTGGCGATCACCAGGGCCCGGCGAGAGCTCGTCTGGGTTCGGTAGCCAAGAGAAAGGTACGACGATGAGTTATCGAATCAGCGCCGTCGCAATTCGCGACTACAAGCGAATCCACGAAGTTAGCATATCTCCTGCCGCCGACTCGACTCTGATCCTGATCGGCGGAGAGAACGCTCAGGGGAAGACCAGTATCCTCGACGCTCTTGAGGCCGCGCTCGGCGGGAAGGACGCGGTGCTCACGGACCCGGTGCGCCACGGTGCCGAGGGCGCGGAGATCCGGGTCTCTCTCGCTCCTGACGACGGCTTCCCGCCACTTGTCGCGCGGCGGCGCGTCTCGCCCGATGGATCGAGCACGCTCGAGCTTCGCGACGACATCGGCGCCCTGAAGTCGCCGCAGGCGATGCTCGACAAGATCATCGGGGCGCGGTTCCTGGACCCGCTGCGATGGCTTAGGCTCGATTCCGGAGAGCAGCGCAAGCGGCTACTCGAGCTCGTTGACCGTGACGGCGAGATCGCCAAGTTGGACGCGCGGCGCGATCGGCTGTACGCACGGCGCACCGAGGTATCGCGCGAGATCAAGCGGACCGCGGGGGCGCTGGCATCCGCCGGGCCGGCAGCGGACCCACCGGAGCCGATCGACGTGTCGGCGCTGAGCTCTGAGCTCCAGCAGATCAGCGATCAGATGCGCGACATCGATCGCGCGAGCTCCAGGAGACAGGTCGCCATCGAAGCCGCCGTGCGTGCCGCTCTTGCCGTTGAGGTCGCGCGAGAAGCGCTGGCGCGCGCGGAGTCGGCACATGCTTCGGCCGAACAGGCGGTGCGCGACGCCGATGCAGTGGTGCCGCCGATCGATCGGATAGCCCTCGACCAGCGCCGCGCAGAGATCCAGTCGGAGATCGGACAGGCCGTCGCCCACAACGGCATCGTGGCAAAGGCGCAGGTCGCCATTGAACACCGCCGCAAGCTCGTTGCGGAGCACGAGAGCAACGCCGCGACGCATCTCCAGATCGAGGCCGAGATGTCCTCGATTGACGAGGCGAAGCGGGCCACGCTCGCCGCCGCCGCTCTGCCGGTCGATGGACTCGGAATCACCGATGCCGGGGTCACCTACCGTGGCGCGCTCCTGGCCAACGCCAGCGGCGCCCAGCGCATGCAGGTCGCGATCGCGCTCGCAGCCGCCGCGCAGCCGCAGCTTCGTGACGTGTGGATCCGCGACGGAGCGATCATCTCGGCTCAGAGCCTTGCCGAGATCGCCGAGATGGCTCGCGCGGCAGGGATCCGGCTGTGGGTCGAGCGCGTCGAGACCAGAGACCAGGGCGTGATCGAGATCCACGATGGGCGCGTCGTAGCGACGACCGTTGCACAGGGGATCCTGTTCGAATGACGAAGCGCACCGAACCGGTGAAACCGCAGCCAGGGCTACCCATCAGCGACCTGCCAACCGAGCGAGTCGCTGCGCGCCGAGATCCAGAGCCTACCCAGGGGCCCGGAAGCGCCGCCGGCGAGGTTGGTGATAGCGCAACACGCGCCGCGTTCGTCGCCGGCGCGCCGATCCACGACGGCAATGCGACCACGCATTCGGCCGAGAATGGCGCTCCGTCAGCGGCTTCTCCGGCACCCGCCACCGAGGCCGCACTAGAACAACCGCCGTCGCCAGCCGTCGCCCACCAGCCCGCCACCGCCTCGCGACCGCTCCAGCCCGAGGATGGACCCGGCCCGCTCAACAACCAGGGGCAGCGAGTCGCGGTCTCCTTCGACCCGCAGAACGCCGACGAGATGTACCGCTACGCCCAGATGCTCGCGCGCAGCACGCTGCTACCGCGGGGGTTCTATGACCGGGACGACAAGGAGAAGAAGCACGCTCGCGTCGGCGACGTGCACTTCGTGCTGATGAAGGGCCGCGCGCTCGGCCTGCACCCGATGACCAGCATCGGCAACATCAACATCATCGACGGCAAGGCCGAAGTCGGCGCGCTCTTGATGCTCTCGATGGTCCGCAAATCCGGCCTCATGGCCCCCGGCGGATGGAAGCTTGTGCACAGCGACGACAAGCGAGCCGTGTTCGCCACGCGCCGTATCGACGAGGACTGGACCGAGTTCGAGTACACGATCGGTGAGGCAGACCTGATGGGCCTGCTCGACAAGGGCCGATCCGAGTGGGCGCAGGCGAACAACCAGTGGAAGAAGCAGCCGCGCACGATGCTGCGTCGCCGCGCCCAGTCGATGCTCCTCCGAGAGGTCTATCCCGACGTGGTGCTCGGCTGCTACGACCACGACGAACTCACCGAGATGCGCGAGCGCGAGCGGGCGCTCGGGATCGACCCGGATCGCGTGATCGCGGCAGGCGCTCCTGCGGCGATGCTTACCGGCGGCGGCGGGAAGGGCCCGATTGAGACGCTCGCCGATGCCCGGCTCGTCACCGAGCTCGATCCACTGAAGGCGCGTCTCGCCGCCCGCCAGGCAGACCGTACCGATTCCAGCTCGGCGATGTCACCGAGCTCCTACGCAAACGCTGACCATGCCGAGCGGCACTGCACCGCATGCGGATCGCCGCTCGACGAGCGCGACACCGATCCGTGCATCGCCTGCCGCTGACCTGACCTTCACCGGATCATCGCTGGCCGGCGCGGCGCGGTGGATCCAACGACATCACCCGCGCCCTCAGGAGATCCATGGCTACCGCAACCGAAGAAGTGAAACCGATCAAGCTGGAGTCGTTGCACGTCGCGACTTTCCACAAGCGCTCCGTGTGGGGTCCGATGACCGACCTGCGCGACTCGATCGTCGCCAACGGCGTCCTCGAGCCGCTCATCGTCCGCCCCCGCGACCGGAAGGCCGGAGGCGGCTTCGAGATCGGCGCCGGCGTGCGCCGCTGGAAGGCCGCGACGATGGCCGAGCTCAAGACGGTGCCGTGCATCGTGCGCGAGCTCGACGACGAGGACATGATCGCGCTGCAGGTCGACGAGAACCGCCAGCGCGAGGGGCTGCACCCCATCGACGAGGCCGACTACTGCCAGGAGCTGGCGTCCCGGGGGATGGCCAACGAGGCGATCGCCAAGCGGCTCGGGATCAAGAAGCGCATGGTCGTCCAGCGCATGGCGCTTCTGGCACTCGGGAAGCAGGCGCGCGCGGCGTTCGTTGACGGCCGCATCGACGCCGAGGCGGCGCTCGCGCTGGCCCAGGTCGGAGACGTCTCTCGCCAGCGCGATGTCTTGGCAGCGCTCGACGCTGGCACGCTGTGCGCTGAGGAGATCACCAGTTACGTGCGTCGGACGTTCACCAAGCCGCTCGACGACGTTCCGTGGCGGAAGACCGACGAGAAGCTCGTCGTGAAGGCTGGGCCGTGTTCGACCTGCCCGAAGCGCTCGGAGGTTCAGCGCGACCTCTTCCCAGACGCCACGCAGGGATCGCGCTGCCTCGACGTCGACTGCTGGACCTCCAAGATGGAGGCGACGTGGGCGATCGAGGTCGCGAAGCCAGACGTTACCCTGCTGGACCAGCCCGCCGAGCAGTTGTTCATTCCGTCGAGCACCGGGCGATCGCCGGTCATCCGCAGCTCCGGGATGGTGGACATGAGCGCGCTCTGCCCGCTGGTTGACAACTACACGTGGCACGAGGCGATCGAGAGGATTGTACCGATAATGGCCGAGAAGCCGTCGCTGTACATCGCCCGCGACCTCGACGGCCGCCCGCGCTTCCTGTTCCGGGAGGCGATCGTCAGCAAGATCGTCAAGAAGTCTGACCTCGCGAAGTCGTCGGCCGAGGCCAAGGCTGCTCAGGACCCGCATCGCGACGGTGCCGGCGAGCAGCAGCCCGCGGAGCCGGGGGCGCCGTCGCCGCGCGCTGAAGGGAAGATCCGCCGCCGGATCATCGCCGCCATCGCCGAGCGCGTTATTCGCGACGACCACGACACCTGGCCCTGGGTGGTCGCGCAGCTGCTCGACCAGCTGACGCCGCGCGCCGTGTCTGCCGCTGCCGAGCTCCTAGGACCGGCGATCCGCCAGCTCGACCCGCCGGCGCAGGACGGAATGCCGGGGCTCATCCAGCTTGCCGGCGAGTCGGCCCGCCAAGCTCGCCGCGTGGCTACTGCAGCGCTGGTCTTCGAGGTCGCCGACGTCGTCGGTGAGATCGTCGCGCCGATCCGCGAGCTGGCAGCGCTGTGCGGTATCGATCTCGCCGAGTTGGAAGCCGAGGTGCGCAAGTGAAGATCCCGGTTGGGACGATCATCGCGCAGCAAGGAGGTCAGCAGTACATGATCATCTGCAGTGCGTCGTACAGGAGATCGTGGTGGCGGCGCGCTCTGGTGGCGCTCTCCATTCGCTTGCTGGCCATCGCAGACCGGGGCGCGCCGTGACTGTTGAATCATCTACGCTCGACGTCCGCCGCGATCTCTACGAGACCCTCACCGAACGAGAGCGCGAGGTCTGCAAGCTCCTGGCATTCGGCCGCACCTGCGCTGACATCGCGCGCGAGCTGGCCATCTCCGTGAAGACCGCGAAGACCCACCGAGGGCACGTGCTCACCAAGCTGCGCCTGCGGAACGTCGCCGAGCTCGCGCGTGACGCCATCATGGTCGGGTTTGTGCCGGCCCCGGGGGAGGCCTCGCCATGACCTACGCGGCAAACACGGTGGTAAGCGTCGACAAGTCGCGCGCAGAGATCGAGGCGACGCTGGTTCGCTACGGCGCCTCCATGTACTTCAGCGGGTGGGACGAGCAACACGCCTTCGTCAGGTTCTGCGTGCGCGATCGCCACATCAAGCTCGTGCTTCCGCTGCCGAAGCTGGACGAGGAGCGCTTCACTCACCACAAGGACCGCAACGGGTTTCTCCGTCTGAACACGCCGGCCAAGGCGCTCGACCTCTTCGAGCAGGCGAAGCGCTCCCTGTTCCGCGCTCTCCTGCTCGCGATCAAGGCCAAGCTCGAGTCCGTGGAGTCGCGGATCGAGACCTTCGAGCAGGCTTTCCTCGCGCACATCGTGCTGCCCGACCAGTCGCTCGTCGGCGACCGCGTCAAGGCGCTCGTCGACGAGGCATATCGAACCGGGCGCATGGGCCATCTCGCGCTGGAAGCTGGCGCGGATGACCCTGTCGCCGATGCCGAGTTCTCCGATCCCGCAGAGGCGGGGTGAAGCGCTCGCCTATGCGCAGGAAGACGCCGCTCCGCTCGACATCGTCTCTCTCGAGATCTCCGATGCGGCGCGGCGCCAAGCGAACGAAGTACGCCCGGCGCGAGCGCGACACGCCGTACATGATGGCCGTGAAGGCGCTCCCGTGCGCCGCGGTCTCCTTCGATATGCCGTGGCCGATCGACAACCACACGCCGTGCAGCCATGTAGTCGAGGCTGATCACATGGGCGACCGCGGGCGCGGGAAGAAGGCTGCGGACGACACCTGCGTGCCGATGTGCTCGCGCCACCACGCCGAGCGCGGAGACCACACGGGACGTTTCCGGCACGCGACCAAGGATCAGCTGCGCACGTGGCGCGCGACGGTTATCGCGGCGACGCAGAAACGGATCGCGTACCTCAAGCAGATCGCCGACGTCAGTTGCGACACGATCTGGTAGCTCGCGACTTTACGCCGGGTCGGCCGGGTCGGAGGGCACGTCACGCCACCGCCCGATCTGGTGACGCGCCATCGCGGCTAGCGACTGGCCACCGCAGACGCCATCGACCACCAGCGGGCGCCAGGTCAGGCCGACCTTAGCATCGAGCGCGTTCAGCGCGCGCTGACGTAGCTTGCCGATCTCGATGTCCTCGTTCGCGTCGTAGTCGATGCCCTCGAAGCCGAGCGCCGCGAGTCGCTGCCAGATCGCATCCCCGGGGTCTCCGACGCCGCGCCGCGCGGTCTGATCGCGATGGCCGATCACGCCGCATACCCCGGCGCCGTTGTCCTGCACGCCAGCCAGCTCGAGGCGGCGAAGCGGCATTGACCGGTAGGGACCGCGTGGCATCATCGCGGGAACAGGCAGCAGTCCGGACACCGACCCGCCGCTCCAGGTAAGCGCAGCGACTAGCGCGGCGGTGGCGTCCAGCGTGGCGGCGTAGATTCCGCCGTCCGGGCGCGTGCACATCTCGATGCCGACGCTCCGGTGGTTGATCGCCTGCGCGTGGTAGGCAGCGCACCACGTGAGGTCGGCAGCGCAGTAGATCGTGCCGTCGTAGTCGACGACGATGTGCGCGGCGCTGTGGACGCTCTCGCCGTCGCCACTATCTCTACCGGACCACATCTCGAATATCTGCTGTGCGTGACCGGCGGGCCCGGGTCCAGAGATGATCGGCTGCGACGGGTGGCCTCCGGTCGTGTGGATCACGACGATCGACACCGGGTACCGCCGCGCGGTGTAGTCGTCGGGGCCCAGCAGGCACCAGGACGGTCCGCCGTGCTGTCCGGCGGGAGGCACGATCGTCAGGCCCGGGACGTCGTGCAGCTGGCCGGAGATCAGTAGCCCGCTCGAGGTCACAGGACGCCCGCGCGCGTGGACACCGGCGCCCATCCGAGCTCAGCGCGCAGTCCAGCAAACGCTGCTCGCACGGCGATCGCGTCGACCTCGAGACCAGCGGCGGCAGGCGCGCCGGGTTGCTGCGGCGCTGGCGTCGTCGCGATCGCGAGCGCCGTGGTCAGCGCGCATTTCAGCTGCGCGTCCTTGTCGGTGAGCGGCGCCATCGCGGCCTTCAGCTTCGCCTTGTCGATGTGCTTGCCGTCGCCGCTAATCCAGCTCAGCACCGCGTCACCTGCGATCGGCAGCATCGACACGAAGGTCCCCGCCAGTGCGGGCCCCTCGCAGTTGAGCAGGGCAGATCCTCCAGTTGCCGCGAAGTCAGCCTCTCGTTGCCGAGCGCTCGCGCTGCATGCGCTCGAGCTCGACGCCAGCGCGCCAGCGATTCCGACGACGACCAGTAGACCAAGCGTGCCAGGGCCTGCCGCTCGTGCCACCTGAGGATCCGCCGGCGCCGGAACTGGGTGCGTGATCAGCGCGATCGCCCCCATCAGCGCGGTCGCGATGCCGGCGGCGGGGGATCCTCCGAACTTCCACTCGAGCACCGACGTGATGACCGCGGCGAGCCCAGTGAGCCCGGCGAGCAGGCGCCCCTGCAGGAGCCAGTGCTGGCGGTCCAGGAAGGTGCGTAGGCCGACCATGACCAGCACCAGCGCCCCCCAGAGTGGTCCGTTCGTCACCCAGACGTCCCACGCGGTCTCGGCGGCCTGGCTGCCGGACCGGACCGGGTCGGCAGCGTTCGCCACACCGGGGAGGATCAACAGGCAGACGATCGCGAACAGCAGCCAACCCACACGAGGAATTTTTTGAGTCATACGAATTATTATCAGCGGGCCGCTGATCGCGCACCAGCGTCTCCGACCATCGGCCTTACGGCGATCCGGAGTCGACATCAGGCGGCACAGCGATGGTGCCAGTGCCGCAGCGGCCATCCATGCCGCAGCGTGAACAGCCGCCGAGCGGATCAGATATCCGGCAGTCGAAGCTTCCGCTGCACGGCAGACCGCAAGCGTTCGGGTGAATGTTCGCGGCCGGTTGGTCAGGACACCCGGCTACGGCGAGGATCAGTGCGAGAGCAACAAAATAGGTGGACCGGGCTTTTGACATGAGAGAGAGCCTTGCTGCTTGGCCGTCCCAAGATCAAGGGGCGAAGCGAACACGCTGGGGCGCGGCATCAACATGGATCCCGGGGCGGATTCACGCTCGCTGGTCGGTGGCGGCGATTGCGCATCCCCCGGGTGGCGTGGACCGGTCGTGCCGAGCTTGCGTAGATCCCAGACATGACCCTCGAGCGCATCGATTTCTCGCCGCATCTCCGCTGCCTGGGCGCGCGCCTCCGCCTGGGCCTGTACACGGCTCGAACACCCATAGGCGAAGGTGCCGACGTTGGTCGCCCCGATCGTCACCACGGCGACCACGCCGCGAATGATCCACGAGCGCCAGCGATCGGCCCCCGAGATCCATCGGGCGTCGGCATGCTGGCGATCGGCGAGCATCGCGAACATCCACCACGGCACACCGTGACCGTCGCTCAGCCCGAGCATGTGCCCGAGCTTGCGATGCTGCTCGCTCGGTTGGTCTGCGAGGTACTCTGATGGGGCGCGAGTGTCGATGGCGTCGGTCATCACGCACCACGCTACCCGGCTCAGGTTGCAGCACGCCAGATCGGTGATCTTCCTACTGGAAGTTGTTACCGACCGCCTGCGGAGCGAGCACGAATTCAGACACCGGGATCAGCGCTGACCGCTCGGCCCCTCGGATCGACCACAGGTCGAACGTCCCGGTCTGGGCGATCATCCCGGATGTCACCGAGGCAGCCATCGCGATCACCTGTTCGTCGGCATCCGCGACGGACCTCGCCGTGAACAGCTGCCGGCCGCGGCGCGCCGCGCGGGCGGTGAGCTGGAGGAACTCGCCGGCCCGGAGCAGCACGACGCCGCCAACTGGGTTGATCAGCGTGACGCGTATGGTGGTCGTCTCGCCGACGGTCATCTCGAGCGGGCGCCGCTGGTCCACCGGGATCCCGGCGCCGTACGGCCGGGTCCCGTCGTCGTACACCACGCGCCAGATCCGGATCACGGCGCGAGCGTATCAGCTGTGCTCATCTACGACCAGAACTCCGCGACGCAGCCGCCGACCTGCCCATTGCCGCCGACGTTGCCACCCTGGCCGCCGCTCCCGCCGCCGCCGAACCCGCCGGTGTCGCCGTTCTTGCCGGCACCGACCGTGACTGGCGCGCCGCCGGCGCCGAGCTCGGTTCCTCCGCCCTGCCCGGTGAACCCCGTAACGCCGGGATCTCCGAAAGCGGAACCGCCGTATCCGAAGCTGACATATCCCCCCGAAGAGGTGCCGGCGGCAGGAGCTGCGCTGATCGCGCTGTTGATGGCAGCTCCGCTCGGTACCCCGATCCCGCCACCGCCTCCCTTGGCCGTGAAGGTCGTGCTGTTGACCGTGAAGGTCGAATCAGAACCGGCCGCCCCGTTGCCGCCCGCAGCGCTCCCGCCGCCGCCCCCGGCGCTTCCCATCGCCCACGAGAACGACGACGAGAGCGGGACGCCTGGCGTGCCCACCTCCCGGTTGAGCAGCGCGCCAGATGATCCACCTGCGCCGACTGCCGCGGCTACCGCGCCGCCGCCGCCGCCGCCCTGGCCGATCAGGAGAAATCGAACCACCGAGGTTCCGGCCGGCAGTGTCGAGCTTCCGGATCCGGTGAGAATCAGGCGACCGAGATAGTTGCCGCCGAGCATCGTGCGAATCTGCGCCGGGGTCGCGTCTGCCCCGGCCGCTGTGGATCCGGTGATGTTCGCCTTGATCGACGTCGCCGCCATCGTCGAGAACGAGCTGAACGCCGCCGCCGCGAGCTCCGCATCTACGCCGCCGTCGACCACCCACTGGTAGCTTCCGCCGGACGCCGCAACCACGTAGCCGATCGCCCGCGACACGGTGCCCGGGGTGAGCGCCGGGGTCGCCGTGTTGCTCAAGAACACCGTCGCGCCGACCGACGGCGACCCGGAAGCGCTCGTGGGCACGAGCCCGAACATGCGCACCAGCACGAGCGCGCCGGCCCCGATGCTGCCTGGCACCACGCCGTCGATCAGGACGCCGAGCGCGTTGCTGTGCGCGGCGGTTCCGAGGGCGGCAACGATGCCCGGGGCCTTAAAGCTCGCCTGGGTTCCGGAGTTGATCGTGCTGACGCCGGTCAGGCTGACGATGGTGCCGGCGCCTATGCTTCCCGGGCTCACGGCCACCACGAGGTTGGCATCGACCGAAGCGTGCAGTGTGCGGTTCAGGATCCGCTTCACCGCCAGAGCCCATCCTTGGCTGCTGCCTGCCTCGACCGTCTCGGTCGCCGCCGGCACGCGCTCGTGCGTCCGGGCGTCCAGCACGGCAACCACCGCTGTCTGAATTAGCAGGCTATTGACGGTGAGTTGAAGCTCGTACGATCCCTCCTTGGTCGGCGTGAAGGCCACATCGCGCACGCTGGTAGAGCTCAGGCTGTCTCCGGTCCCCTCTGGTTGGTCTACGATCGACCAGCTGTAGGTTGTCTCCCCTCCAGTGTCGTGATTTGAGAGGTTAACTGCCACACCGATAGTGACGGTTGCAAATCTCGCGTCAGTCCCGTTGATCTTGATCTGCGCGGTCGGCATGTAAGACGTAAGGTACGATCGGGCGTTGGCGCGCGCCACTGCCCGCAGTGTGCAGAATGCCTTACGGCACCTGAGTGCTGAGCTCCCGCTACGATGCGCTCCTGCGCCTCGGGGAGGCATTGCGCGCCGCGAGTAACGATCGATGTCTATCCGCCGGGTTGCCCATTGGCCCGCAGCGAGCATCGGCGCGATCCGGCGATCGGATGCTCGCCGCAAGGAGCCAAACGTGGAAGATTTCGCTGACGATCCAAACGCCTACGAGGAGCCCAGACCGGAGCAACCTCCCGATATCAAACCATACCTGGAGCGGCTGATCGGCTGGGGGGCCGAGCACGCCGCGGCCGTGGAACGCGCAGCCGGCGCCGTGGAACTGGCCCGCAAGCGCATTTCTCACCTCGCGCTGTTCGGTCCAGGTGATCTGGTCCCGATCGCGATGTCGCTTCACCGGCGCACGGTCGGCCGGGACCGGCCGTTCATCGTGATCGATCCGCGCCGCAAGATAGACCCATGCTGCGGGCGATCGGCGGCGCGGAGCCTCGCGACTCTCGCCGAGGCTATGAACGCTGCACAGGGCGGAACTATCTGCATCCGCGCGATCAGGCGGCCACGCGATTGGGACGAGGCATGTGGACGGCTTGCCGACCCTGCCGAGGACGTTCGGCTCATGGTGTGCTACCCGCCAAGCCGCCTGGGCGACATCGAGCTCGCGCGGCCGACGCCGGTCGTTGTCGCGCCGCTGGCCGGCCGCGACATCCAACGCATGATCGACGAGTACGCCGAGGAGGCGCGGGCAGATCTTGACATGACGGACCAGATCACCGCGGCCCAGGCCACATGGATCGCCGCACACAGCCACGACCACAACGCGCTCGAGACCGCTGTGCGGCGCTTCATCGCGCTGTCGTGCACTCGGGGAATCTGCGACGCCGCGTACCACCTCGGCATGGCCCCGGTGTCGCTCTCCCGGTGGATGCGTCGCCGTGGGTTGACCGTCCAGCTCGTTGCCAGGGCATGGCGCCAGGATCCAGAGAGCGGCCAGCCTGGGTGATCTACGACCCGTCGTCCGATCTCGCCGCCTCGGCATCGGCGCGCTCGACCTCGCGCTTGATTACCAGGTACGCCCAATCGGCAAGCTTGCGGTCCGATGACCGGGCAAGCTCGATGATGCGTTTGAGCATCGACTCCGGAAGGCGTACGGCGATTCGCTCGGTGCGTTTCTCGCTTTTGTCCACGGGTCGCTGCGGCTGCAATACGCTGGCCGGGGCTGGCCTTCACGATGTGCCGCCGGGCTACGGGCGCCGGAGCACGCCGGGGATGGTCGTCGTCGTGATGCTGCATGGTTGCGCTCGGACGGCGTTGGCGCGCTACGAGCATCCCCTACGCGGCATGAGCGCCCTACGATCCGCTGCCGTCGTACATCAGCGCATGCGCCTGGTTGTCCTGGCGCACTGGTCGCCTGACGCAGGATCCGCCGGCGCGATCGCTGCGTCGATCGCGTCCTGCTCGGCAAGGAGTGTGCGAACGTGCGCCCGTCCCGACGTGAGGCACAAGAACCGCGGCAACAGGCGCCGCGTCTCCGCGCATGATCTGCAGTGCTCCGCTTCGGCGTCGATGATCTCGGCAGCGCAATCCTTGCACCGACGCGTCAGTGGTTTCGACTTGGCGGTCGTGGCTGCGTCGTCGTCCACGCGATCCAGTGTACATGGGGTCAGGGAGCGGCGCGGTCCCCTGTTCGGTTGTGCGAGGTATGGGCTCACCACCGTACACCGAGCCGCTCCCCGACTAGACTACAGTGTCATTGTCTGTGTGGAAGTCCAATCCGGAAGGGACTTCTCACGCCGATACTTGATGACCTGGCTCAATTTTGGTGTAGTGGCCAACGGCGCTGCGGCGCCTTGATCTATGACGGCCTCCCCTGGTCGTCGAGAAAGGTATGAAGATGAGAAACCTGTATCGTGTATTGCTATTTTGTTCGCTGAGTTGGTTCATCGGGTGCGACATCCCAGATCGCACCGACGATCCGTTGTCGCGTGCTCAGGCCGCCCTGACGGCCCCGACCACGATCGCGCCCACGAGCGGGTTCGGCGATCCTGGGACGACGACCACGATCGACGCCTCCGGCAACGTTAACTGGGTGGGCGGGGCGTGGTACGTGCCGCTCGGGCTGCAGGCGGGCGACGTCGTCGGCTCGGTGTCCGTGGTCGTCCGTGACAACGGGGCGTCAAACGGGCACTCCTCGGACGGTAACAACGTGATCGCTCTCCTGGTGTCGCGCACCGCGGCAGGGGACGTCACCAAAGGATCAGCGTCGAGCACCGGCTCCGGTCTGCAGCAGACGCTTCCGATCGCCCCCACGGGTGGCTCGTACACCGTCCAGGCAGGTGACGAGATGCTGCTCGAGACGTTCGGGATGAAGGGCGGCGCGCTCCCGGGGTTGAGCACCGTGCCGTCGATGACTGGGCCGGTGACAGTGTCGCCGCGATCCGGTCCTGTCCCGTTCAGCGCCGGGTGGCGGCTCCAGTGGAACTCAGGATCTCCATTGGCTACCGTCCACTCGATCCAGGCTCCAGCAGGAGTGCAAATTGGACTTGTGCCCATCTTTCTGAAGGGCTCTGCAGAGTTGTATGTGGCACCTGACTATATTGACACCGGAACGGTGATCATGACGGCGTCTCATGGCACTGGTCAGGATTACACCGATCGCTTTTCGATCGGACTACAGTCACCACTTGGGTCAGGCGGCACAGGAGACCCGGTGGTGACCGCCACGGCCAGCATGGTCGCCGCCGCCGCGCGTGCCACGCCGCCGGTTTCTCTGACTGTCGGGCAGCGGTTCCTCTATGCTCGGATCGTGTCGAGATTCATCGCGTCTAACGGCACATCAAATCAGTTTGATCCGTCTCTCGATGACGCAGTGATACGAGCGGTGGGAACGTTCACCAATAAGTGAGCGTTCCCACCGCTGAGATAATCGCATCCTCAAGAGAGGTGTCTGTGTTGTTGCTTGCTCCGGTGTTCGTGACGAAACGCGAGATTATCCGCTCGGCTACGACCTGACATCCCAGGGCTGCGATTACTGGAGGTGATCCCGCGGCCAGGGCGGTTTGAGTGGACCCATCGCACGCGATCACCTGCGAACCGGTGAACCCGTTGGTCGCCTGAAGACCGACGCTGAATCGGTCCGTGAAGTCGTGTCCGTGTTGATGCGCCGCCGTGATGGTGACCGCTGCAGATTGGATTTGTCCGCCAACTACGAACAGGCTACCTGCGCCTCGAAGACCTACCGGGGTGAACGTAACGTCTATGCCTGGCGGCGCAGCGATTGCGATCGCGGTCGCGGTCGGGGATCCGCTGTTCCACTGGACTCTCCATCTTCCCGAGAAGCGGCCGACGCCGCCGGCGAATAGCAGGGCGCGCCTGTCGATGATGCCAATTGCGCCTATCGACGTGGCGCCATTCGGTACCAGGACCTCGGCGATCTTGATGTAGCCCGGCGTCGTCGGTGGCACCAACCCAGGGTTGCCGGACGTGCCCGTCTTGTAACTCAGCGGTGCCGTCGACGGAGAAGGATCGGTGACCGTGCCGCACTGCAGGTTGTCGATCTGGAACGCGAGCGTCTTGTTGAAGATGTGGTCGTCGTACTGGAGCGTGTTCGGGTCGAGCTGGCGGCGCGGGATGGCGTTCTCGAGGCGCCGCGGGTTCCGGACCTCGATGATGTCGATGCGCGAGTTCGGCGCGGACGGCGCCACGGGCACGTTGAAGGTCTGCGGCGTCTGGACGAGCAGCGGCTTGTACGGCGACCGGTCGTCCACGCTCTCGAGGTCCGTCGCTCCGAGGTCGGTGGGGATGTCGGTCGGGGCGAACATGAAGCCGAGCCCGGCCGAGACCGCGACGCTCATCCCCGCCGGGGTCGACGGGACCACGCGCAGGCCGGCGCCGTGGAAGCCGCTGATCGACTGCGCGGCAGACGACCCCGCGGACACGCGGGCATCGTGGATGTACCGGTGCGCCTCGCGGATCGTCATGTAGAGCTGCGACGAGAGTTGGTTCCAGTCGGCGGAGACCGGCCGCTCGCGGAGTCCGTAGTTGGTTTGATCGAACGGGTTGTCGGCCATGAGCTATGAGGTTACGTGCGACGCTGACCGGCTGACAACCGCCCGTGCCGGTCGTGCCGCGCGTGTCGCGCGCGATACCCTGCCAGCATGGACGAGATGCTCACCAAGATCGCCAAGCTGAACGAGGCGCAGGCGGCGAACCGCATCGACGAAGCGACATGGAAGAAGATCTTCGACGCCGCGGCCGACGGGATGATCGTGGTGGACAGGAAGGGGACGATCATGGCGGTCAACGACCGGATCATCCACATGTTCGGGTACCCGTCGGAGGAGCTCGTCGGCAAGCCCGTGCACATCCTCCTCGCGCCGGAGTTCGTCGAGCGGCACAAGCAGCACATCCCGCTCTGGTTCAAGAACCCAACGGCTCGGCCGATGGAGAGCGGTCGCACGCTGCAGGGCAGGAACTGTGACGGCGAGATCGTCAACGTCCAGATCTCGATCGCCCCGACCGTGTACTATGGTGGCGTGCTCGGAGTCGCCACGCTCCGGCCGGTGACCGGTGGCTGAGCGCAGCCGTCCGATCGACGACGAGCGCAACGCGCTGGTGCTCAAGGAGCTCGAGCACATCCACGCGACGATCGCGCGGCTCGAGGGGGCGATGGGCATCCTGAGCACGAACCTCGACGCGGTCAGGACAGCCGAGCTCAAGTCGATCCGCGAGAGCCTGACCGACTCGACGGCGCGCATCACCGCGGAGCAGGCGCGGCAGGAGAGCGATCTGAAGCTGCTGCGGTACCAGATGGGGCGGAGCAACGCGATGTGGGGGCTCATTATCACGCCGGTCACGGCCGCGGTGGTGGCTGGGGCGATGGCGCTGCTGATGCGCCACTGAGCCGAGCGTCAGCGGGTCGCCGATCGCCGGGCGTCAGCTACGATCTGGCGCGCTCTCTGAGCTCCGCCGCATCATCGTCAGCATGGCCTGGCAATTCGACGTCACGACGCGCAACGCCGCGCTCGACGCCCGCGAGTCATCCAT